>Ga0136643_10007202_pt1 | contig 16054 bp, 7 predicted proteins | sample TergutLab28metaG_FD_96883 | JGI IMG/M metagenome (GOLD analysis project Ga0136643, IMG submission 96883) | Labiotermes labralis P1 segment gut microbial communities from Petit-Saut dam, French Guiana - Lab288 P1 (version 3) (version 3) | ecosystem: Host-associated > Arthropoda: Insects >... | reverse complement strand
TTTTATTACATAAGTTTAAGTTACCAACTTGTCTTCACCATATTCAGCACTAGAGGCCTACGTGATTTGGAATGTTTTTCATTTGAATTGTGTCACGTTGATGTCAAGAGAGTGATTCGATATGAATCAATAATATAATCGTTATTATTATTATTATTATTATTGTCTCCAGTATGATGTTACTATAATTCTGTGTTTTCTCGCCAAGAAGATGGTCCCGACTTTGCTGAAGATATCATAAATATAATTTATTTCAAACTTTCGCCGTTATACTGAATGTTGTATTCTTTCTTTTGGGTGATTCTCAGGCGTCTGAAGTTTATGTGCCGATTTTTCGGAACACTCTGTACATTCCATCTTCATAGGTGAAGATGAAACTGGCATAGTTTTTCGAGACGTCGGCACATGAATTCCAGACGTCGGGATATCACCCCAAAAAGAGAACACAATGACATATATATATATATACAATAAAAATACAAGTAGCCATTTCTACACCCACTATTAATTACATGTGTTAAAATAAAAAGCAGTTCGAAATATGTTTAAAGTAAAGTTAAAGTTGTCCCTGTTCACATCATGAAGGCTAAAAGGGGAGTAGACGTGTAGCTCCAGTCATTCTTTCCCTCGACTCTAGATGTACATCACTCCACGGCGGCTTCATGTCCGTTACAGGAACTCGGTAAACACTGCATATATATAGAACATGCAGACGTTTTTATTTTTCGAACTGTAGGTGTTTTGGTGCCTCGAAAGTCATAGATACGTCTTCACTGTGTGTTACATTAAGTGCCTTTACGTAGTGCAATTATCGGTCTATTCCAGTTGGCCGATATCATGAAACACTGCAAATACCAACAGCTGTTAATTTGCGAATATGGGTATGCCTATGAACTACCAATAATGCACCTGGGACTGTGTATGTGTGTGTGTGTGTGTGTGTGTGTGTGTGTGCGTGTGTGTGTGCGCGTGCATGTGTTTGTATGTGCGACAGACACACAAGTAATCCGAATGGTAAAGGATGGTTTGAATGTGAAATTTGGTGGGCAGTTAAACGTTATAATGATGCAAATGTAATGCACTTCCAAAAGGTCTCTTTACTTAAAGTTCAGTATTATGCAACTTGGATTCGGTGTGTAGGTAGGGTTTAGGCGTATAAACAGTATTTTTTATTGAGAATGGCAATTAGCGGTTACTGTGTTTAGTCTTTTTCCCCCGTGTGGATATGTGTAAAATGTGTCACTTATTAAAGTTACGACCATTGCACATACCAGTATTGATAAAACTAAATTGAAATTGTAAAAATATAACAGATTGTTTTCATATTCAGAAGTGTCGTGTATGGACACAGACGCTGCTGTGCATAAATGCCAATGACATAACACTGAATTTTCTCATAAGGCATCAACCGATTTCTCTTTATAAGGGAGATGTGGTGTGCTTTCTAACAGGAAGTGAATTTCTATATGTAATTATGTTCAAATCGTCCGAAAAATTGAGAAAATAATGACTTTCTCTTGAAGGTACTTTATTCGATACCTCTGGTGATTAAAGCAGCACTTAGTCTTTTCGTTAATGATAGAAATAATATGGGATCACTCCATCCAAACTGTTGGAAAACTAAATAGACGAATTGAAGGGGGAAGAATTGTGAGAAGTCCGTGGGTCTTTTATAGTCAACTAACTATAATTTGATGAGGCATAAGGAAAATAATGAGAGCTTGGGATTCAAAAGCGATCGACTATAGAATTATGTTATGTGGAAACTGGGTTAACGGTAAAGAGAGGATTCTGGAATTTGTATCACTTGGGAAAGATTTCGCAGTATTTTTAATATGCTTTTTTTTCTGTGGCGCTGCGGCCCAACGCGGGCCAGGTCCTCCTTATTCTTGAGATTCCTAGATCACACACAACGACGCATCACAGTCGGTATGACTCCTCTGGACGAGTGATCAGCTCGTCGCAGAGACCTCTACCTGACAAAATACAACACTCACAACAGACAAACATCCACGCTCCCGGTGGGATTCGAACCTACGATCTCAGCAGGCAAGCGGCCGCAGAACTACGCCTTAGACCGCGCGGCCACTGGGACCGGCTTTTAATATACTTAGAAACACAATTTGACATGTGGAAGTCATCCCAGCCAATTAGTTTTCAGATATCACAGTATCTACCCATGAATTAGGAGAAACTAAGGCTGTACAACAGGAGAATATTACACCCTTCTTTCTACACTGCTTACACTTTTATATCAATGTGATATTTATGTAAACTGGCTATTGAATGCTAGAATTTTAATTTTTATATTTATCTTAATTACGAACGTAAAATATAAAATGGAAGCAACCCTCTTTATTTTTTGCCAGCAAAAGTTACTTACATTGAAATGCAGATATGTATGAAGTCCTCTGACGATATTTCACCCGCAGGTCTGTCTGTTCGAAATAAAATATTTTGATAAATCCCTGTTAATTAAAATGCCCTAAAGTATATGTGTTAGTTACTGATATGAATATATTAGGAAAGTCGTTTAAAGAGCTGCCTTAGGGACTTCAGAATATTGATCTCAACATATATTCAGCATGAAGTATTTTTTAGAATATTTTACGTTATTTAAAAAGAAGGGTTATTTTGAGCATCGCATCAGTTCTTCTTTAAGTGTTTCTGCAGTCTATATTGTGTATTTGTTATAGGCAGGCAGTATATACGTTTTATTATACCAAATATTAGCCTCAGGGTGTTGAGGTTGTACAGGATGTTTCTGGATTTTTGTATCTCACGCAAATAAAAAAAAAGATATAGAATTTTTAATTTGACATTCCTCTCTAAGAAAGAGGTACAAAAATTTCTGACCAAGTGGAGGCTGGTCTCTGCTTTGAAAGTCTCCGTCAAAAAAACTTGTGCCTTCTGAATTGTGAATTAGGAAGATGGTGTACAACTTTGTTTAATATGAAACTATGTCTTCTACAAGGCCTCATGTTTCCAGTATGATGGTGCATTTATTACAAAATGGAGATAATTCGGAGGATTGTGGCTTGATGTTTCACTCTGTTTAGAATTTTAGGAAAAAATTACTTCCTTTCCTTTATTTAAAAAAGGAAGCTTCCTTTCAGGGGGAAAGGAGGGGTTTGCTATGTTACAGAATTTGTTTGAATAATTCACTCGAATAGAAATGTCATAAGATCTTCCTTTGTAAATAAACCGTATCCACGTGCCCGTAAATTCATTTTAGGCTGATAGTGTAACAGACTTCAAGAGACGTTGAACAGCATGTTTGTGTATCGCGGTATTCAGCTTTTGTGAGGTAATTGGATGTGATAACCTCATGAATATTCATAAGGAAAATTGAAGGGGTGAATCCACTGTAGAAGGGATTACCCGAATATGACGTAGTGTTTTGGGGTAAAAAAACTTTGTTTTACCAAAATATTTTATCAAAATCTGAGAGTCAAACTTTTGGAGATTATATTCATTTCTAGAAATTACTTTAAAATAAAGATTTCTAACGGGATGTTACGTGAGTTTAAGTAAATTCATATGCCTTTTATCAAGGAATTATTTTGTGTTCTTACCACTGCGCGTAGACAGGTGGATAATATTAAAGTTAAATCCCGCATGAATATTTTATGAGAATGTTGACTGGATTTACCTGGTTTATGGTAGAAATCACATCTTGAACAGCCGGTGATATATATATTTGAGTTTCACAAAAGGAGGGGAATTCTTGAACAGCTGAGCAACTAGTAATTTATCAAGTAGGATTCTACTCCACGCTGACAGTTCGTGCAACTTTGTGTTAGAAGTTGTGTTTGGGGATCTGTAACTTAAATATTTATGGTGCAGTTAAAAGTAAGAGAGATATTAGGTGTCTGGAAGACAAATGAGAGAGGTTTTAGAATGTTTAGCAGATCTGGGTGAATCCCTGTCGAGTAACTGAGCAGACTGAATGTTGGGAACAAACAGAGGTCAACCCAAGTGATGTCCAACAAAGTTTGTTACGATCGACGATAGGCACAGAGCAGACAAAGTAGCAAATCTAATTAGTCTACCAACACCACCGACAGAAATGGAGGCTTGGGGAAATTTTCCAGTGACGTGACCACTTTCAGAGATCTGGATTTGTTGATGAGTATTTGGACACTTTTCCTACTTTGCTTTTAATGTCTATGTTTATACTAATAATAAATAAAATTGAGATAGATTATTCTACGCTAATTATGGGACAATGAAAATTTATTTACCTGCTTGTGATGAAGCCGTACGTTGTAAATCATTTTATTTGATTACGGATTTGGCATGCAGAATCGGTTTTATTTTGACTATTTCCAAAACATTTCATTACGCAAAATGTTTATGTTTAAAAGTCCTTAAATAAAACAAAATCTCTCATCGACTGAAAATTAAAATATTTTTTTTCGTTATTGAATATTTAATCTGACTGGAACATGCCTTACAAACAAATAATTAAACGTCTAAAATGTCTTATGAAACCGACAAACAACTAAAGTTGCCAATCAAAATAGATAATAATGTCATCAAGCTTCGAACACACTCCATCACGACACAACAGTTTCGAGCGAAGTGGTAGTCATTTTAATTTGTGCAGTGCATTAGGCAGAAGAAGTAGAAATTTGTTTGTGAGAGCGGTCAGTTTTATAATCGATGGTTTGTCGTGAGAATACTCAAGCCAGAAGGTAAATCATTTGGTTTGGTTTTTGGTCATATTTCAATATCGACACTCACATAATGGTGGAAGGAGGATCAAAATATCCATTGTACTTTATGCAGAGTGACTTCCTGCTGTATGTGTTCATGTCAGGGTGTTTACTGATGTATGTGAAGATAAATGGCATGAACTAAGGCTGCAAAATTGTGGATTGTATGAGGGAAACAAGACGGACGGAACTACACGAAGATCACCCTGCAGTGAATTTCCAAACTTATGTATCTATAATTCAGAACGTCTTAAGTCTTTTCGCCATTCTTAACCATTTTGAGGCACAAATACATCAATGTATATAGCCTCAGTAATAGCACATAAATTCGTTTCCAGACGAGTCTAACGTTTGCATATTTTAAGAAACGTGACGTATGTTTTACACTTTATTTGTCATGTCAATCTGAAATTACACAACGTGTGGGAGGCTGGAATTCTCTCCATTTTCAAGTGTAAATGGGAAAAGGAAAACGTACTCTGGTGATACCTTTAGCAACAGAAAACATTTTTGACTTTTTAAAGTACACCGTGACGACTCGCTTTGAACTTGGAGACCGAAAAAACCAAGACTGCGAAAGGTCAAGTTTTTGTGGTCTGGGTCTCTTTTCACTGCGCAAAATATCAGTCAGGTTGTAACTTAAAAAGTTATTTTGTATTGAGCATGGACATTCTGAAACTCTGTATATTGATTATTTGTTCACTTAACGTTGCTTTACCAGTTACTGCATTGTATAACATGATATGTGAGAGATGTTAAAATGTTAGGTTGGAGGTAGTCTGGGAAACCAGCCACATTCTACCTCAAGTTAGAAATATCTTGGCATATGACGAGATGCCTAGAAGGAAACACTCAATTCATGATCTACAGAATATACAGTAGTAGAACAGATTAATGATAATAAGTCATCATCATCATCATCATATATCTTTCATGGAGTTGGGCCACTTTTTGACCCGTTCCAGTCTCACGTAACCAGAAGTCTCTTCAAAGGTCTACCATGATTCCGTCTGCCAGTTGGAGAGTATTATTTAATTACCCTGGGTAATCTATTTCGAGGCATTCTATTTACGTGTCATATCCAGCTTCTCTTGTAGTCCAGTAATTTGTCCAGAATTGGTGTTATTTTTAACTCCTTTGCAATTTGCGCATTTGTTTTGTAATCTGTCCAAGTGTGTCCTGCTGTTCTTCTCGTGTATTTCATCTCTGCTGCTGTTATTCTTCTGGCGTCACTTGCATTAATAGTCCAAGTTTCGCTGCCATATAACAATATGTTCGGTGGGAAAATGTCACTTTTACTTCTATTAAATTCCATTTCTTGTACCATACACGCTGAGACATCTACTTTAAGTAACTAGCTGTTATGGTCTGCTCAACGAATTTTAACGTTCTCCATCATAGGAAAGGGACAAACCCTTCTTCGTGTTAACTCATCTTCAGTAATTGCTTCTGAAAATTCATGTATGCTGCGAGTAATAAATAAGCCAAAAGAACCTCGTCTGACTGGCCTGTATGTAATATGTCCAGGAAATATTCAAGAAGTTTAATAAACGTAGTCCATGTTATTACGAGCGTATAGTCTATGGCCCTGTGTTTGTTCAGGTGTTCTGATTATATCGTCGTACACAGGAGATTTATAGAAGTAGTTCTCAAAATATCAAAAGATATGATGAAATGAATTATGTATATCAAGTGCAAATTTATTCATGTAATTTATGGAATAGAGAGAGATGATTTAAAGTTACACGCATCCTTACCCGGGACAACGAAAGGGAATATTACCTTAGCGCCCCGGCTGCGGTACCTTAGTATTCACATTAGATGGTGGTTGAGATCAAGAGTCGGGATGATAGTAGAGTCTTGATACACTAATTAGTACGTTAATATGCTAAGATACAGCTGAGAAGTTTCCAGTTTCCCTCTCAAGAGTTAAAACCGGATAACTATCATGCACTGTCTATGTGACATATATAACACATATGCGCCAAACAGTGTGGGACATCTAGCACGATGCCCTTAAAATAGCACAGATAGTAACATAAAACTCTAAATTTTGAAGTACAAGTGCCAGTTTGTCATGTTATGTTCTGAGTTAAGGCACACTTTTCTTTTACGTGAGTACCACCACTCTGAGGAAACAAGATGCCTCTAACGTATAAACCAAGACATGAAGAAGGAGATGTATGTTGCTTATAAACTTCAGTACTCTCATACGGGAATATAACAAGCTGTAATAACCAAGAACATCACAACACGAATCACCACCGTCGTGGAGACCTCCTAACAATAATAAAACAATGGCAAGAAAGGTGGTCTGGATTAGTGGAACGAACAACCGACCGTACGAACGAAAAAAGGAACAAACAGACGGAAGAACAAAAAAAGGACAAACAAATAGAAAACATACAAACAAACAAAATATGTAGCTAAAATCGAACTAACTTCATGGAGCAGATTTTTTCCAGAGAAGCTCACAGGTCTTCAGCTAGTCAGGTATTCCCCGCTTTTTATGAGACCAGAGAACTTATTACAGCGTTCACAACAGCCCGCTATCTGTTCCTATCCTGAGCCTCAAAATCCCTTCCATACCTCCCCATCATATTTCTGGAAGATCAATATTAATATTATTTTCCACTTATGCATAGGTTTTGAAACTGGTTTCTTTCTGTCAGGTTTCCCCACCAAAATCCTGTATGCATGTCTCCTGTCCCCCATACATGCTACGTGCCCCGCCCAGCTAATTATTCTTGATTAATAACCGGAATAATATTTGATGAGTAGTACAGATCATAAACTCCTCGGTATGTAGTCTTCTCCATTCCCTTGTTACGTCGTCCCACTTGGGTCCAAATATTCTTCTCAGCGCTCTATTCTCGAACACCCTCAGCCTGTGTTCTTCCCAAAGTGTAAGAAACCAAGCTACATAACCATACAAAATGACAAACAAAATTACCCTTCTGCATACATTGATCTTCACATTTTTGGATAACAAACTGGATGACGAAATACTCAGCACGAATGACAGCAAGCAACTGCTCTTAATTTCCAAATGAACGAAGTTTTGGTTTGTTATGATTGCTCGTAAATATCGAAACTCTTCCACACTTAAAAAGGATTTATTACCCGTCTTTCTGTTAGGATTTCCACCTGCATGCTCGTATATAGACGTCACCATATACTTAGATTTTCAGGATTTACTTTTAGACGAATCTACTTAATAGCGACTACTAAAGTTGCTGTTTTTTTCTTTAGTCCTCCTGACATTAAGAGTAGCTGCGAATATATTGGATAAGCTGTCACGGACAGACAACAAAGGGTGGTTTTTCAGGTTGGGTTTGGGAGAGTTGCTAAAAACACCTCACCTTAAAAATGTACCTTGTTACAAAACATTTCAGAAGGTCTCTTGGAAACCTCATAGTTTATATAAGTCAATAACGCCACTTATCCTCAGACACTGACAAAAGTTATGTAAAACGAGGAGAAGATAATAAGCTTCAGTGCCGCCAGTATCCATATCGATTAGAAAGAAAATAGCTGGTATTGTTTTATTGACTTTGGATTTTGAAATTCTTTACTTAAACTTTCTCAAAGGAAAAGAGTGCGTGAAACAGGACAAAATTTGCTGTTTGCCATTGTATTACACTCATCACACTGCGAAATAATGCTGCATAATTATTTATAAGAATAAGTGACACTATACGACGGAGAATAAATGTAAACATAATGAAATAAGAAAAACTAAGTTACTGATGATAGATAGAAATCACTGAATAGGAGAATGATTGTAACTTTTACAGGTGGATAAAGCATTGTGTTAACGATTACATTAAGCCAATTACTATGACGAAAATGATGGTAAAAAACAAGATGATTTTAAGAAATATTACCGTGTTAGACCTCCATGATAACAGTGTGGTGAAGCAGGCTCCGAAATGAAAATTCTCTTCCTAATAACTGTCAACGTCATACCAATAATATCGAGATATCAGTCAGCTGTGAGTGCAAATAGGACTGTACCTTGGCTCAAATAATTAGACTTCGGGATGTGGCGGTGAAGGTTCGGGGTCGACAGAACGGCTGACCTTTTGGAACCTGTGATGAAATAAGAGACGTCGAAACGTTTGTCATGTTCGTCAGAGTCATTCATTATTCACTTGTTAAGTGTCACTTCCACCAGTGGTCCATATTCACACTTCATTCACCTGCCACTGACACTGTATTATATTATGAATTTCTACCGTCGTTAAATGAATCGAATTTATATTTAAGGGAATATAACCTACATTGAATAAAGATCTCCATTTCGTAACCAGAATATTTCCTACTCTCGTCTCAAGTTCTTTCGGAATTCAAAACTTTGGGATTCATCTTCGTGCTCAATTGTCGGGTTGTTACTGGCGATGCGATGATATCATAAGATTACGAACTGGAAATTATATTAATGGAAAACGCTGTGGCTAATTTATATTTCCGCCCAGCATTTTATTTTATGATGTGTAGAGTAATATGAAAACCCGAGTGTGGATAATTTTTTCCCGGTTCCAGTGTTCGCTATTGGGACTTCCTACGAAGATGGAGTGTTTAGGAGTCAAAGGGTATTCTCTATTTCCATTTTCCGAACAGTTGAAGTGACTTCACTAGTTATAGATGTTCGAACAGCATACGCTATTGTGTAACCTTGCTCTGAACTGGAAAAGATGTAGGATGATGTAGCATTATTATGTTACGGCTAAGTTTAACAATGTCCCTATAGAAGGGCTAAAGAAACTTAAGTACGCATACAGAGGTTTTCATGCAAAAATCTATCCAAATGTTTTATGAAAAATTGTAATTTGTGTAGATGCAACTAAACCGAAGGCATATCTGTAATTCTAGGTATAAGTGGTTGGGAATACGTGACAAATTTTGTAATTTTGGGCAGGTAGGTTGGAAGAGTGAAATAATTTATTGGATTTTGGAAGGACATAGACGATTTTATGTAGAAATAAAAGAATGGGCGCGTTTTCTTAGGAAGATTACTAGAACAATGTTCAAGAAAGACACTTTAAAGCTTATAAGTTACAGAGAAGATTAGGAAGGATGCAATTTAATATGATAAAACACATGACAGCATATTTAGTGTATAAGGCTTGAATGGATATTTTAATAGCGAAAATAAGGTAGTTTACTGGGGCAAAGAATGTAGATCTGTGTAAAAGAAATTTGGTTTGTAGAACTGGACAAACAGGCTGCGAAATGCAAAAATTCCTGTTTCAAGAAGACATAACCTTCTGTAAATGTCTACTCATCGAATAAATGATGCGAATAATACTAAGTTAAGCTGCTGCTAAAATACCCTGTTTTGGTTTATTACTATACAGACACGTAAAAATATTTGATTGACTCTCCAGTAAAACCTTCTTACACAGTGATACACCTTCTGAGAGTGTGCTGCATCGATGGAAGAGTTCAGCGTGTCAGTGCAGTCACTCGTCTTTGTAAATTATGGCCCTCCTTTTCAATCCATTTCAATATATTTTAAATGTATTGCCTGATATTTGTGGCCTAACAAACCAGCTCGAGCCTTGACCGCCTACCTCACTGTTGAGATTACCAGATAACACACACTCGACAGGTCTCCTCTGAACGAGTGATCAGCTCGTCGCGGAAGTCGCTACCTACACAACACCTGACTAGCATAATGGAAGAACATCCATGCCCTAAGCGGGTTTCATACCTTCGATCCCCTCAATAAAGAGGCAGCAGACCTACTCCTTGGTCCGCACGGCCTCTGGAATCGGCCTTTGTTTGGTATCGTTTATTGCTTTCGTGTTTTATATTTAGATCTAGAGTGTAAAATTTTCTTTGCAGAAATATCGCCCCTTTTACCCCGTGCTTTGCAGCTTACTCTTATTCAAAACAGACAGACTAGCAAGACAGACAGTGAGAGAAATAACAAGTAATTTTTGAGTGGAGGGCAGAATTGATAAAAAAAATTAAAAGTAACATAACCAGTTTCGATTTTGCATTAAGGTTTTAAAAATCATTTCCTATTCCCGGTAGTGTTAAAAACGCCAATGAACCAATTTTCTTGAAATAAATTTGTGTTGTTATTTTGTCGTAATTAAAAAGGAGGCTGTAAAGTGAATAGTGAAAAAAATGCCAATTGGAGCTCTATTTAATTCAATGTCAATAATGAAATTGTTTGTTTCAGTAAGCCACGAATTTGAGGCGCACGTAAGCCTATATTGCACTGCATACTCAGAAACAAACATGAAACAGCTAGTTTTATGCTCGCGCTTCTGAATACCCAATAGACTAACATGGCTTATGTTTCAAACACATTTAATAGTACTACTCAAGCGCTGTTCACTCATTGTTGGTTGCTTTACTCGTAGTTTGTCCAGATAGTCGTAAAGAAAAATTAACTTGATGCACAACTTATAAATTAGTTTATTTCGTCAAACTCTACATGTTTCGGGCGTATCTAGACCCATCATCAGGAGGTATAACGGTATGTATACAACAATTGGTAATTATTATTCTTTTTAGATGACTGTCTGCTGTCCGTTGGACAACAGATAGTTGGTTTTTCTTTACACGATTATATCGAGATGCAGGGTCAACAAAACATTAAAAAAAATTGTCCAGGTAATTTTTGTAAACTGAAAGTTTTTTTCTGTCATTTGGTTTTAAAGTTCCAGTATGTGATAGGTGCTTTCGGAATAGTGCCGACTGGACTACTTTGTTGTCCCGAAACGTCTGTAACTTCTAATCCATGTCTAAGAAGGCTGCACTGCTTGACCCTTTAAAATGGGGTGGCTAGGATGTCCCGAAACGTCAGTAAGGAAGTAACATTCTACGATATGTAAAATCCAAAGAAGTCATGGATATCTCTTACGCCGCAGCGAAAGCCTGAAATCTACCATTTTAATATTACCCTCCAAGGAAAGACTAGGTTTTCTAAGAAGTCTCTTTTCTTCAGTTTTTCTTATCAGACCTCCTCAGGTATTTTTGGCCGTCATAAGTGCCACATGCACCGTCCATCTAATGTTCCTAGGTATTGTGAAATCGGTAGTGTTTATCGACGGTCACAAATCATAAAGAATCTAATTATGAAATTTGCCTCGGAATTTTCGCTTTTCGTTTTCCCTCGTAAACACCTACATCTTCCTCAAAGGTATATTCTCCATCATCAGCCTTTGATGTTCCTACAATAGGACTAATTAAATTGAACACCCACACAATCCAACAGACAAAATTGTATTTTTCTGTGCTTAAGCTATGAAGCCCAAGTGTTTGTTATGTTGCTTCCAATGTCCTTTTACGAACAATATCCTCATCCAGATTAAACCAGTTCACATTCTCACACCCCCACTTCTTCGATATTGTCCTTCAGTGTATTACCAAAATGCTTTAGTCTCGTCAGTTTTCTGAATAGTTTCAAAAATGGTAAATACTGAGTAAGGGCTTCCCGCACCAATGGTGACGTAAGTACGTGGTTCCAATATGCATCATTTGCACCTGCAATTTGTACAACGTTATTTTGCAAATCGAGATGTAATAGCAGAAATGATTGTTATCGCTCTCAGGAAACTGGGCGCTACCACATGTTCAGGTGTCTTCATATGTGATTACTACGTTGAATTAAAATTTTTTCATGTTGTGTCTTATAAATCATACTAAAGTTTTATTATTATTTTCACTTAACACAAATTTAACTTGCGTTGTATCCGTGTAGCAGGCTAAAACTGTGCTTCAGCCTGCTAAACGGATACCACCCCAACCCAGCCACACCGAAATTCCAACACACATCGAAACAAGAATACACGACACATGTGGTGATACAATAGAAAAGTCGCAGGCTCCTGATGATGGATGTATTAATGTCCGAAACATGTTGAGCATAGAAGAAGTGAAATAAAACTTAATAACAGGTGATATCAAGTTGGTCTCTTATTCTTCAACTGTCACAACGATGCACGGTCCGATATACATAAGATTTTGTCGAAAGTGTGATGCAGAGCCATCTGTATGTTCGTAAGCAACACGACTCAGAATACCGTCCAGTGAGTACTAATGGGGTAAAAGTTTGGTGCAGAGTGAATGCGATACTGTCTGTCACTACTTAATTAATCTATTTAAATGAGGTTCAGAAAAAATTGATCGATAGTGATATCAAATATTAGTTGGCTTGATTTACCTTATATTTATAGGACTTACGCCATATGAGATGGAAGGTAATGGAGCTGGACACGTGACGTAGTAGTTCTCTCCCGGACTGCGATGCAGATATTGATGTTAAGTACGTTACGTGCTTTGAAGCTTATAGGCCGTATTTTATTTTTGTTTTTATAAGTCTACGTTCCGTTTTTGTATAGATCCTTCATGATTGATGAGACATTCCTGTAGCGCATGAAGGTAACTCAGTGCAGGCCTACTTAGTCTGCTGATTCTTTTATGGGCCCAGGACACTCCAAAACCCTCCCATTGCTAACTTTATTATTTTGCTCTTTGGATTTGAGTATTTACTAGAATTTTTATATTTATAGGCAAACATTAATAAATGCGATTTATAAACTCTACCGGTAACGCATCCTTTTGACCATCATCTTGTGGGCTATAACCACGTACGATTTTTCAGTGATGACCAAAACTGAGCAGAAATATCATGCTTTATTACTAGGGATAGAAATGTCTCTGTGTTTCATATTTGTAAGGAAAACCCTCGCAATTTCCAGCGGTTAGTTTCCTAAAACATTCCGCGTAACGTAATACCGAAACGTGGAAATTTACAACTTGATGAGAATTTGGAGTTTGAGGGGAAAAAAGTAGCAAAATAAAATACAAAGAAGAAAAAACATCTGTATTGGCATTCACTCTAATGATGTTGGTGTTCTTGGCTGAAAGTCGTGACAGTGTCCGAATGACGAAGTTCAGGAGGAGAAGTGGGCCTGAAGATTCCGTAAAAGAGGAGGTTCTATTCGAGTGTTTTGCCTCCTTCTCTTTGTCTTTTCAGACCTTTTTTTGGCGAAATGATATTCTTTATTTTACGCTTAATTTTCAGACCTGTCTCTTAAAGATTCCTTCTACATTTTAATGTAAGTAAACGTTATTGCTTCTACTTCTTATTATGCTTGATACTGTGCAGTTATTTAGAGCCAGTCATAAATTGACAGAAATATAACACAGTCCCGAAAATTGTTGTTTGCACATTTCACAGGCGGTGATATGTCTACAGAGAATGAGGTTAGAGTATATCGGTTTGTGTATTGACTTCAAACATATCAATTTGCGAGAATTTGATGCTAAAGATATGTAAAAGCTTTATACCTTACAGATTATAGTGGCTTGTCTGGTCGGAGTCTCCGCTTTTCACAGAACAAAAACATAAACAAGAACCTTTCTCTGGTCCCTACCCTGATTCAGATTAATCCAGCTCACCGTTACTAATTTATAACAAGACATGCGCCGTACGTACAGTGTAATATTGAAGGCGTAATTGCAACCAATGTTGCCGTGAAAAAGGATTGTTACAAATTGTGTGTGTGTAGCTTTAGATTACCGGCATATATGGGCATGCAAGACATTTTCGTCTGCAGTCTGTCCGGCTGTACTATATTTTTCTACATTATTCACAGACGGCAAGATTTTCGAAAAAACGTTGTTGAGTGTAAAATACGTGTTTCGATTTTATCTTCAAATTTTTCGGAAACATTTCTCATTCTAAGAAGAATTCAGCGAGATATTATCAAGAGTGTATGTGGTCTTTATGTCATAAACCTGTTATTCTTTTCCGATTTTAATGAAATTTGAATTTTCGCGACCGATTTTCGAAAAAACTTCAAATATCATATTTCATGAAAATCCGTCCAGTGTTGTTTCATACGGATAGACAGACGGAGGGACAGAAAAATTAACTGAGGTAAAAAAAATATTGACGGATGGATGTGACAAGTGGTTTTTCGCAATTGACTTTAAAATCGATTAACATTCTTACACTTCGTGTTATTTCTAGGTTAATATTATTTTAAAGGACAATCTTGGACTTTTCTACACGTAATGTTAAATTCATTTCAGTTTTACAGAATAAATGTTTATGAACATGAGCTTAACCAAACCCTTCCAAGTGTTACATAACCTGCCCAACTAGTATATTTTTAATAGTACTTTTATTAAAAGTCTATATCTTACGCGTCAAAATCGCAAAATAGTTAGATACGGATCTTCATGTAAATATTTCTGGATTTACGTCAATAATTTTATTTCCACCATTAAATTTTTCTGCGAGGTAAATGCCGTCCCTTTATAAAACAGTGTCCTGTCACAATCTACTGTTTTTTTACAGTACGCAGAAACGCAATCTCTCACATTGTCGTTTCCTTTGTGACGTTTGATGTACAAGAGGATCTTGCGTGACAGTAACTGAAATTCTTATTGTTTTGTTTGTCCTCATCTTCTTCTGTCGCTTTCCAAACCGGCTACAAGGTTTTACACATTTTTGGCGTCCAGCACTCAGAAAGACATTCAAGTGTGTATCATACGGCGCCGGTCCACAAAGGATTTGCTGTAAATGGCAGTAATATAGCTTATGCCGAATTCAAACTGCGAAATGTATAAAAAAGTTTACAGTAGGCTAATAGTACGAAATAGGTTGCCATGCTGTATTAAGGCATTTTCGTTAGAAATCTCGAAAGTAATGTCGGATAAAACGAACACAAATGTGGAATTTCACAGAAAAATGTGATCTCTTTCCTTCACTAATACTAGTTTGCCTGGAAGTTGTTATGAGGGCCATTTTTCTTTTAACACTCGACAGGAAATGGAAAGAAGTGTTTCTGAGAAAGGGATAAAATGAAAATTGTCCCGTCCTTCCTTTCGTTTCTTTAACGATTCTACACCAACTCGGCTTATTATGTAGAAAGGAAAGTCAATTCTAATTTCTCATCCTCAAATTTGAATTGTGTATGGATGAATATATATATATATATATATATATATATATATATATATATGCGCTGATGTAAGGAAATAAATTCTTGTGAAAAGTAATTGAATATATATATATATATGTATATATATGTATATATATATATATATATATATATTAACACCTCAAATATATCTTGCCCTTCTAAAAAAATCAATAAACTTATGTCGGTCAGGTTTTGAGGTTTAACAGAGATTTTGCTGAAATGTGTAGATGTTTGGTTAAAGGTAAAAGTAAAGCAGTCCCATTACAGGCCTGGAATGTCCCAGAGGGTTGCAGGAAGTTAAGGTTCCCAGATTTCATGACAACGGCACAGGATGGTGGTAAGGTTGTCAGCCTTACGCACCGGCCGCCTTTACCCCCAGGA
>Ga0136643_10007192_pt1 | contig 16063 bp, 11 predicted proteins | sample TergutLab28metaG_FD_96883 | JGI IMG/M metagenome (GOLD analysis project Ga0136643, IMG submission 96883) | Labiotermes labralis P1 segment gut microbial communities from Petit-Saut dam, French Guiana - Lab288 P1 (version 3) (version 3) | ecosystem: Host-associated > Arthropoda: Insects >... | reverse complement strand
TAAACTAAACTCCGTGGCCTTAGTCCGCACGCGAACTATACCGACAGAGCGGCCGCCGCCGGTCGGCGAAGTTATTGCCAACTTTTGCGGATAGAGGGGTGTCACGTGGTCAGCGCAACGGGTGCCCACAGCCGTTTATCTCTGTTTTCTAGACCTGCAGCCGCTACTTTTTTCATTCAAGTAGCTCCTTAATTGACCTCACGAGGCTCACGAGGCTGAGTGGACCCGGAACGTGTGTATTACCTTGTGTAAACTGGCTAAAGTGACTTTCAGGAAACACCCTGTATGTTGTCATAACATAACGATTATATTCTCCGAGTCTCGTCGACGGATTTGAGTTAAATATTACCTGCTGTGTTTTACGTAGCTTACAGTAGTTTGTGTCCGAATGTAGAATTGACTGGACCGTGGAGCAGAATTTTCTAGCGCGCATGCCCAGAGCTATTCTTATGCGCAGCTCAACTTCGTCAGCAAACTTTTCAAAACATTGCGACGTAGCTGCAGGAGGAACGATGTTTCTAGGAACGCATTTTTTACCAGTTGATGGTCTCAATATGAAGTAAATTCTGTATTCGGACACACTGTGTATAATTCTGGCAGCTATTTCCGGACTAAAAGCAGGTGGCTTCTTGCCTGGAACGTAATGGAAATCCGCAACACGCTGTACACCAGCATTCTATCAACTCTACTTCTATTTGAAAGGGCGGAAAACTTTTTTTCTTTCTCGTCCCCCCCCCCCTCCGCCCCTTACACTTTTCTCCATCTTATTTTCGTCCGGTTCTTCTTTTTATTTTCTACTTTCGGTTTCTCGTCTCGTGCCCTTATTTCGTATTCAAGACGCTGTCTCCAAGTCCAATTATTATGGAGGAACTTTGGGGTGTGGCGAAGGGAGAATGGGACGGGGAGGGTTAGAATACATGTCGATACGGGGAAGAATGGAGGGCCCCCCCTTACGTTTTCAGACGTCAGGGAAACGAAAAGACTATCGTCATCCCAAGAGCAGTACAACCTAAAGACAGTATTTATTATTCTTTATTTTTGCATTACTTTTTTAAAATTTTAGAAGGCTCTGAAGGAAAAAAATAATAGAAATTTCGTTTGACAGATTTAAAGAACCCGACTTTTAAAAATGATCTGTTTTATTTACATTGACTTTTATGAAATATGGTTATTATTGTTTTGTATAGCAGAAAACTTGACTACGCCAGTCTCTAAAAGCTTGTCTAAAAGTGACACTGGTATGATGAATATCTGTATTATCCCGGGCCGATTGTGTCCTCATGAAGTATACTTTTCGTAGCTTATCGGATTCTCGTCGAAACTGAATGAGGATGCAGCGTAAGTCTTTCATAACGCGTCCGTCTTTCGTTCCAAATTTTCAGTGAAGCGTGAAAGAAACGTCCTGTGTGCTTCCTCTTTATTGCCGTCTACCTGTTAGCAGAACACGCAAGTACAGGCGAAACGTGCTGCTTGCACTGACAGTCGCAGAGGTTAAGGCGTTGTGCAAGAATGTGGGGGAGTCTTCGGATGCGATTCGAGTCCTAATTCCCAAATTAGTCGTTGAATAGTTCAAACGTACATTTCGGTGTGTTAATTTGGTTGTTTTTAGGCGCTTTCACTGGATTGAGAAAGACGACTACTAGCTTCGTCATGTCTGTCCGTCCGCGTGGAACAACTCGGCTCCCACTGGACGGATTTTCATGAAATTTGATATTTGAGTATTTCTCGAAAATTTGTCCAAAAAATTAAAGTACTTTATATGAATACCAATATGCTTTTTTGATAATATCTCGCTCAGTACTTCTTATAATGTGACATATTTGGGACAAAATTGTAGATGAAATCAAAAGACACAAAAAACTTTTTGAAATTAAATCGTGCTGTTGATGACATCATGTGCAAAGATACTGTAAAGCCGGACAGACCACAGATGACAATATGGCGCTAGCGCATTGGATGCTGGATGACTAAGGCTGCAAACACACACTCAGAATATGTAAAACTTACTGCTTCTCCATTGCAACAATGGCTGTACGAACGCGCCTGAATGTTACGTTATACGTACATTGCCTGACTTGTTATGTTAAGGATTTCGGCATTATACAATGCAAACTCTCGAGAGAAGCGGCAGTATGCCGAAAGACGTGCTCTCACTGCACACACGTTAATTCCCGTTGCACCAAATTCTTCAATGGCTGCGCTGATGTACTAATTCCTCCACACGTGGTAACCATTTAGATGTGTGCAGTGCTTATTACGGCTTTCAGTATCAGTTGATGTGAATCCGATTACGTTACGTTAGAGGCGGGAAATGATGTCACAACGAAACTAAATTTACTACATCCCAAATTGTGGGTCGCAGTCAGAAGGAAGCTGCGATTTTGTGGGTTATGTTAACTGACACTCTAAAGGCAGGGGACAGACCTAGTACAAATAGGGTAGCTGTAATCGAAACAAATCGAGTTGTGGTCACATAACTACATTAACATTCACGCCTCACACCCCTGGCAGTACATATTGCTGTGGAGAATTCGCACAATGCATCTTGTGTTAAGGTGTGAAGGTTCTTACAGAACATATTCCTTAGAATCTGTGTCATTATTTGTAAGTCGTGTCGCAAAGCATAAACACCGGAGTCTCAGTGCGGAGACTCGGGTTCGTTTACATGGTAGTTTACTCGTAAATCTTGATCTTACACTGCCGTAGTGAGCAGCGTCTCAATTATATTTTGAACAGGATGTGTCGGAAATGTTTGAACGTTAAGGAGCTGAAGGAAGGAAGGAAGGGGGAGGCGGTCGTTGATGGGGCGCACAAATAAAAATTGATAGGAAAGGACTGCGGGAGAAGATGAATGTAAGAAATTTCTTACAGGATGTGAAGAGTTTTCCGCCATTGGTTTTGACCTTAAAGTACCCACTTAATGCCTCGTCAGATTTTCTGAGGTATAGGCTGTGTCACGGCTCAGACGTTCAGTCACTGGCCTCTCACCGCAAAGGTACGGGCTCGATCCCATTTTAGGTTAGTTCATTTTGTAATTTTGGTGGACAAGGTGGCGCTGGGACAGGTTTTTCTCTAATGTCTTTTACATTCCCTTGTCAGTGTCATTCCAGCTTTCTTCTGCCCTCGATGCAATTTCGGCATTTGACGCTGTCATGCCATAAAAGTCCCTCATTTCCGAAATGTAATCGCGAACATATCTAGACAAAGGAATATCTTTAAAGTTGATTATACCAGGATTTTGCACTACAGAATCGTCCAAGAAATAGGTTTGTGCATCTGTTTCTAGAATTCCCAGTGTGGTCCGAAAGCGAATGTCCGTTGTTTCACGGTCTTCTCATTATTAATTGGATTGTTTAGTGCTGCAACATGGGGATACTCCCCAAACAGCGTAGTTAGCGTAGCGGTTATTATACGTACCGTGGCCATGGGAAAGCACAGGTCTGTTGTGTGTATTACGTTGTCCCGTACTTGGCGCGGGAAGGGCCTATCTCACACCTGCATTACGGATTCTAGGCTTACTCTGAATCCTGTGGAATTAGCCAATACTACATAACATAGGCTTTAATAATGCTGCGTTTTACATGTTGTAGTGCAGATAGATATGTGCAAAGTACACATGTTATTGTATAATGCAGCAAATTAGTTTTAGAGTTATGTGGCATGTTTACTGCAATTATGATGTATGTTTATAATTTGTCTTCATAAAAACAGCTAACATGAATATAGTTTATTTCCCTTTGATTAATTCCCCCCAATTTAAACTTACATTTGCATGACAAAACTCGTTAATCTGACCCTTTTCTCTAAACCAATTCATTCCCTTCATTCCCAAAGTATCACCGTGTATCTCCATGTGTATGTTTGTCCCCTGGTTTCAAATCGGAACCATTTCGCCTAATTTTACGGATCTTAATACGCCACTGGACGACACTAAAATGCCATACGCACCAATGTCTTGCAATTTGTAATAATGAGATGTGGGACGTACGAACTTCTGAGGTGGGAGCGCCTGTAGCGTCGCTCACTAATTTTAGTTCACTAAATGCTACATGGTAATATAGAACTTGTAAAAAAGTGCAAGTGCAAAGATGCAGAATTATTGCTGTATTTAATTGAACATTACGACACGAAAGCATGTACGGAAATGTAGGTTTAGATCCACGCATTCTATTCGTAGACAACTAGACAATAGGAGGGGAGCGGTGGAGTAGCCAGATTCACATCTCAGCCACTTTACATTCCGGTACGCGCTGAATAGGAGGCTGGGTGGACGTCAGATTGGCCTGTTTGGACGCTTGGGTGAACAGGAAAATCTTTTACCCTAGAAGCGAACGACAATCCGTCTTTTGTCCAGCATGTACGCAGCGAAGCTACACACACACGCGCGATTCCTACGGTGGTAGGTTATAAACACACATTTCGTTCTTGAGTTCAAGGAGATGACCGACCTTTCGGGATAACCTATCGGTCCCGGAAGGTCGGTAGGAATTGCCACTACTCGCCGCGTAATAGCCCAGAAGAGTGCAGGTGTCATATTTTGCTGTATAATCATCAACATGACTTCTATGCAACTCTTGCATCCTACTGGTCTATTCTACTCTGCTGTATCCCATCCTATGTTGTTTATTAAACATGTTCAGCGGAATAATTACGCTGTTTTGCTGGAAGGTTGTCGATGTTAGAAGAAGATATAAAAACCGAGGATCTACAAAATCATTCTCACTAATTTTTAATCTTTCACATTGATCCATTTTTGACAAGGATCCTACTGGGGAGCCGGTATAGCTCAGTAAGTATAGTGACTGGACTACGGGTTGGACCTTTCGGTGTTCGAATCCCGTCAGATCGGCTGTGGGTCCATCCGAGCTTCCTATTCGATTGATACCGAGGTTCTTTCCCGTGGGTACAGCGGGGGTATAGCGGCGTGTCGTGAAGTTGGCCACTTATCTCTATGCAGCGCCGGTGTTAAGAATGAGTGAACCTACGCCCCATCTTTCCCCTATACGCCTCCGTGACGTTAACAGGGACAAATATGCCGGTCTTCCATTGCTCCTGCTTATCTGTGTTGTCACCTTGTTGCAGCAGGCTGTACTGCCGATACGTCGGACGAACGTGCTGACTCACATTTATGGCCTCAGTAAGGAAAAGTAAAAAGTAGATTTGAACCTAAAACAGGCTACGAAGGCCCAGAGGGGGATTAGAGGTATAACTCTACTCTTTCTTTAAATTCGGCGCTAGATGGGGTGGGTAGTCAACGCCACGACCCGGCCGCTTTACCCCCCGGAAAGACCCGGTACCAATTGTATAGGAGGCTGGGTGAGCCTTAGGGCCGGTCTGGACAGGTGCGGAAAATCTCGCGTCTCACTGGTATTCGTTCCCCGGACCGGCCAGCCCGTAGCGAGTCTCTATACCGACTACGCTATCCCGGCCCCTCCTAAATAAGGAAGGTTGGTTAATATACGTACCGTAATTTTCTTATTCTTCTTCTGTGGCTACACTGTCCAGGAAGGACCAGCCCCTCTCTAGCTGCTCTTCTCCATCAAACCTACCTACTCACGTAGATCCTAATAATGGCGGATTCTTATTTCTCCGAACCGTCGGCGAAACAGCCCCCTTTCCACACGAAATCAGTACTAACATCATCAACCCTATTGTTCACCAAGTAACAGAGCCAAGAGAGGTTCTTGGTAACCGATGATGTACTTGTATTTTCCTCCCTAATTCATCCGATAGCGCATGCGCTGTTAAGCCGATCGGTCGCTTTATTATGCATGTAAAACCTGGCGGCGTTGTTATAACAAATTCGCACATTTGCATATGTATTTATTTGCAGTGTGATTATAGAATATGGAAATCAGTGGTGACAGTGAGTTTTGTTATTGCAGTGAGAGTTTGAATTTATGTGGAAGTGCGTATAGAGCGGGGCGTCTATTTCGAAATATGACAGGTCATTTATTATTATTATTATTATTATTGAGTGTAATATGTTTAGGAGTTCTACATGCTGTGAAAGTGTGTAGAGGGAGTGTAGCTAGAGAGCCACTCATTCCTAATAACACCACTAGATGATGTGATCAGCTTCACGCCTCGGCCACTTTTTCTATGGGCGGGTGCCCTACTTACCTATCGAAGAGAAGACAGGGTGGGAACCCCGAGGAGGTCTGGAAATTTTTGGGAAGAGAAAAATCTCTTGCTCCTGTTGGATTCCTTTTCATGGGCAAGTTGCACAAGATGGAGACTTTCGTGGCATCATACAAGGTGGTGTGTGGGGGCGTGGAGACAAGGGCGGTGCAGTTGATCATCCTGTTCCCTTTGCTTAGTCTGTCTTTCCCTTTACAACGTGGTGTACGTCTTTAAATATCAGGAAGGGAAATAAGGTAAATGAAAACTGAAGCAACAGTACAATAACAATGACAACACAACAGCAGAAACAACAACAACAACAACAGTTACATAAATCAGCGTCAGTAGGTAAAAAGTGCAGCGATTTCGTTTGAATTAAAAAATAGAACACCTGAAAGCTTCGAGATATATTTTGCACTGATTATTCCAATAGAAACGAAAGTCACTTGTACGAGGGACTGAAATCCGGTAATACTGATTATTGTACGGTGGAAACAGCCCCGCCCTCCCGTCTGCACTCTACAAGCGGGAAATTCGAAGCAGGCGTGTGTAGAACTGTAAAAATACCTTTTTTTGTATGGGTTTGAGACTTCGTCCTTCCTTGTGCCACTTTAAATCCCAGTGGTTACGTCATGTGCCACCTAGTGTGACTGTAAAAATTCTGTCTTCTGTCCACAGAATGTATTTCTATATCTTATATGTATCGCAAAAGATCAACATTTTTTCCCAATACAGCAGTAAGTGATCGGTTTTTCATAACCGTGTGAGGCTGTGTTTACTACGCGGTACGAGTTTAATCTTTAAATATAATTCAGTTTATTCATGGCTCAGAAGAGTGATCGCCGGCTTCTCATTACGGAGGCCCAGATTCGATCCCAGATCAGTCCATGTGAGAGTTGTGGTGGAGAAGGTGACACTGGGTTGGGGTTTTCTCAGAGTACTCCGGTTTTCCCTGTCAGCATTATTCCATATCAGCTCCATACTCGTCCTCTTCTGCATGTTGCTCGTAAAAGAAGGACAAATGGTTTTGGTCTGGGAACTTTCCAAACAGGAATGCTTTTCGAAAATCAGAGAACAATAGATAGAAGCGTACTGGCACATAATGTGTAAAGGATTGAAGGTGCCTGAGAACGGCGATGATGAGAATATATGCCCCGAAGTACGGAAGTAGCACCAGACTGGGGAAAGTTGCGTAATGAAGAGGTTTGTAATGGGTACTTCTCATCGGGTTCGAATAGGTTTATGGAAACCGGGGGGCGGGGGGGGGGTTAAAGTTGGAGGTGACAAGGGTGTGCGAAGTGTTGAAGTGTTGTGGGTCTGCTAACCTAAGAGGGGCTCCTTAGAAGATGTAGATGTGCCAGGGCATTGGGATAATATTAAAATGTCTGTTGCTAAGGCGTGGACAGACTTCGTCTTCTGCAGGATTGGAACTTTGAACAAAATACGTTATCGCATGTTTGGGGAAATGTCTCGACTTTGTGTGTCTGACATCTTCTGAAGGACTCCCGATGACATGTGTAATCTGGTTGAGTTCAGAGCTGTTACGAAATTTATTAACTCGGGCTTCTATCGTATTTTAACGAAACTAAGCATTGCACGAAGCGGATATTTTTGACACATAATCCGACGTACTTTCAAGAAACGCGTCACTCGCAGTTCGAATACGCCGCAATGTAATCCTCTTCTGGTGACGGTGATCAAACTTTATGTGCAAATACGAGCAGAATATATTTTGTACGGCGTGTTTTTTTGCATTAAAATATATGGCTCTGTACGACTTTTCGAAGATTGGCTTGTCTTTGTGTTAAGTAAAGGGGGGGAAAATTTTTTACTCTCTACTGTCCCTTCGCAGAAGCTATTCCTGAAATATTTCAAGTCAATATTTGGGTTTTCAGGCCCAAGGAGGTGTAAAGATAACATTAGGATAATGATTTATTCTTGGCCATGTTTTCCCCATATCTCACTTCATTCCTTCATCCATAATTTTTCATTTCTTTATTTTTTATGTCCTCCTTCTCTCCATGTATATTCTCTCTTACTTTGCTCCACCTTTAACCTACCCTGTTTTCAGCCCTCTTTTTTACCTTTTTCTTCCTCTCCTTTATTTTTTTTTTATGTATTCATGCTTTTTCGCCTTGCGGTTCTGTTACCCGCATAATTAGTCTTCAGGGTCTGCAGCAAACGTGCTGTAAATTTGAGACACAACCACCTGCCGAATAGCAACCCTGTGCTGTTTTAGTGGTTCAGTTACTTTGAAGAAGCCTTTTTGGGTGTTTTGGCTTGTCGAATGGTAAACGGTTACTGACAATTTGAAGTAGCTGGCTGCTTTTGTGATGATGATGATGATGATGATGATAATAATAATAATAATAATACATTTAACTGCAAATGGGCTGTCGCCCGGTGGCAGTGGTTATAATGCATGTACATAAATATGAAATAAGAATCTAAGAAATTTATGTCGGGAGGGCTACATGAGAAGCATGCAGTAGCAACTTGGAGTCTTGGGAACCATCTTAGCACTCGCCTGTGGACACAGGAAAACCAAGGAAAACCTGTGCCGAGGTGACCGGTCGCAGGACCTTCCGGATACTGACTTCTAGCCAGCAATCCGGCAACTAAAATATGTAAGATATGATATGAAATGATGTATGATATGTTATATGATATGATATATATGATGTGATATTTATTTACCGCAATTGAGTTTTTACCCGGTGGCAGTGGTCGGTAAACTCGTACAAAAATAGGGAAGGGCATCATTCTGTTCTTCGAAACTTCAGAAACTGGATTCAAGAAGGCGTGATATTCCAGAAGGTTTCTTTCCTCATAAAGATCACTGTGATAAGCCCAGACCTGCAGTCAGTCAATCTGCCAGTGTATAGTAGGCCTACACTACACGAGAATCTTATGACAGGCACAGTTATGGCCAGGTGCGAAACTGACAGCTTAATAACAATAATCAGCTGCATTACCGGGTTTGAGCAAACGACTGATTAAATGCTGAACTTCTGCTTATTTATTCTTTGACTATTTAACCAGTACTTGATGACCGCAGGAACTAGGGTAACATCTTCTCTATTTGCAGTACTTTCCCAATTTTCTCCAATTGTGTATAATAATGAAATTAAAAAAATACAGAAAATTAGTACGTCAAAAATACATTTATTCGTCAATCTCCTACATGTTTCAGCCGTTTCGGCCATCTACAGGGCACACTTCCAGTAATATTGAGAGTGGTTTCCCCAAAGATTGCCGAAAAGGCCGAAACATGTAGCAGGAGTTCAGTAATAAATACACCTGTGATATACGAATTTGTGTACATTCAAATAAATTTCACCCTAGTACAAGTCACGAAGGTCCAGAGGAGAGTAGAGGTCTAGCTCTACTCTTTATTTAACCTCAGCGCTAGGTGGGAGTGGCTGGTCAACGCCACGCCCCGTCCGCTTTATCCCTGGGAAGGAGACCCAGTACCCATTGTATAGGAAGCTGGGTGGGCCCCGGGGCCGATCTGGACGGGTGCGGAATGTCTCGCCCTCCACCGGGATTCGATCCCCGGACCTTCCATCCCGTAGCGAGTCGCTACACCGACTACACTATCTCGGCACGAATTTTTGTACTTTTCTATTTTCGTTACTTGGTTAAAATTCCTTATTTGCCTTGATAAATGATACCGATTAATTTTGACAGGTTTTATATCATTTGCAAGAAATATTTCTTTTTGATCTGACCCCTCACGTTGACAGCAAACCTGGCCGCATTATGGCTCCGGGATCGACTCAGCCTCCTACAGAAATGAGTACCATAATAATTGCATAAGGGTAAAAGCGGTCTCTGCCTAGGACGAACAAACGTACTGCCTTCATATACCGATATTTTAGAAGTTACAGGAGCCTCAGCCTCCTGCAGTACTAAGGGCCTGTGCGGACCCGTAAAAGGATGTCTTTACCTCTTGTTAACCATTTTAAAGCACGTGGTTACCAGGTGTATTTGTACAGCTTTCGTTAGCGTAACGCAGTCAGTACATTTTGCTTAGACGTCGTACGTGTATGTTCTGTGATCCTCACAACACACACCAATTACTTCCCATTGAAGCAATAAGCAATTGGTCCTTGTAATAGTGACGTAATATGTTTCGTGTGAAGTTCTGAGTGTCCGTCCGGCTTCAGAGGGCTAAATTTGACATAGCCTGTATCGAATGAGTTAATCATCTGTAATTACTGAATTAATTACTAATTATATTTGTGATATAGAAATGAGATATTAGCCTCTAATTTCATCCATTTGAATTGCGTCCCTATTGTGGTAAAGTTATATTATCATTGTGTAATCTTTAATTCTGTTTTGCACTCACTGATATGTCTACAGTGCTCACCCACAATGCAATTCTACCCGTGGCTGTATTCCGACCATGCAGGTTTGGATGGCAGGGCATATCTGAGCTCTATTATTATCAACATGGTACTGGTCTAAACAATGTTACAAATTTAACAGGCAAACGATCAAATAAACAAACACTACGTTAATCATAGAAGCACATATGATAACATTTCTCATGTAGGTATATATGGTTTTATTCAAATATACGATTTTAATGCGTTTGTTTCAGTTTTCGTTGCCGAAAAATGTATATAAAATTAAACAAAAAAAAAGTTTTCTCCGTTCGGAGGTTGTTTACTGTCAGTCATCTGGGATTCGGTTTTGAATGCATTACTCCAAACTGCACTGGATGGAATTTTGATAGCAGGTAGTCAATATTTAATGCTGATAGGTACGTCCGTGCGCTCCTGTGTGGCCAGTAAATGTGTTACAGTTTGTGCTTTTATGTCAGGAAGAAACAGAATGGGAGGGCGTGGATTGAATTCATCTGGCTCAGGATATGGGCAGGTGGTGGTCTCTTGTGTCCCGATATTACACTTTCAGGTACCATAAGAGGAGTCAAATTTCATGACCAGTTAAGGAGCTAGTAGCTTCTGAAAAACGACTGCTCTCCATGTAGTGAGTGAGTGAGTGAGTGAGTGAGTTAGTTAGTTAGTTAGTTAGCGTGATTTCAGGCTTCCCCCGCGATGTGGTTGCGATCTGCGTTTTTTCTGAGACGTTTCGCAGCGTATAGTGTTAATTATTTACCGACGTTTCGGGGCAACCTCTCGGTCCCTTCTTGATGGCACCGTTGGGTTGTCTGGAAACGTCCTTAAGAAATTAGCACTCTACGCTGCGTAATATCGAAGAGGAGCACAGATTTCATCTAGCTATTTGTTTGGTAGTTTAGTTGGTTGGTTAGTTTAGTTAAGTAGGTAGGTGGGTAGGTAGGTATTGTCCGTCTCAGGACACTTTACTGGCGGTGCGAGCATTAACATAAGGCTGTTTAAGTAATTTTATGACCCACCTTATTAAGTGTATGCCGACGTAAGTATTTACAACGTATTATCACCATTATCATTATCATCATCATCTCCTTTATGCAGGATATTGATACTTATATTCCTGAGACAAACTATGTCCCTAGGGAATACAGTGTTGCAACTATTCTGTTGTTACTATTCATGGTGCTTATATCGTTAGTTTAAGTGTTATTATTATTATTATTATTATTATTATTAATGCTGATTATATAATACGCGTATCCAGCTGTACATGCCTTCTTAACAAACGGAATTCTTGAGTCAAAACGTTTACTTTTCCCAGAGAATAACTTCATTTTACGTCACGCGACCGTTGCGCAGTTAGCAACGGTAGCATCAGCAAATGAAAGGTGTCGGTGCTAATGATATAGCAGTTTTGTTAGACCGCATGTGGAAGCGAAATGTACTTTCGCCTGTGCAGAAATAGGCGACGAAATGAAAAGAACGGAAGAGTGAACACCGGCTATCCCAAATACTAACTCAATTCCATAACGTTCCTGTCACCGTCAATACAGACATGACATACAGTGCCTAGTTTCATGAGTGTCTGTCAATAATTTTAGCAATCGTACTCAAGAACATCAGCTCAAACAAACGACTTACCTACGGGCGTAGAAACAAAGCAACAAACAATATTTCTGGCCTAATTATATAGTCATTATTTTATCTGACAACTGTCTGTAGCAACTTCCTGTCGGCGCGTTTATCGTACTAACATAGAACCCTCATCCTACAGCCCTCGCGGGCGGCGGAGTGTCGGCGGGAATTGACAAACGATAGCTGTCAGAAGAAATAAGTGCCCAGTTTAATGATATGCGTTGAAAGTGAATCTCCCTTCATAGATTTGCAGCTTGTGAGAGGAATACAAACAGAACTGTGCCAAACAAACGTGACCGATAACAAATGAGAGTCTGTGACGTCATTCCTGACGGTGAATTGAGATGCGATTAAATACATTGCATGTGCAAGTGTTGGGGAGTAGGGTTGAGTGTTTTGTGTATGGCGTAGCAGCGTAGGCTGTGTGGTTGTGCTTGTTACATACAGTGTGGCCAAACCGTGGTACAGGGGTATACAAGACAGCGATAATTGGATGGTAACTGGTGACACGTAGTAAGTGTATGACATGTCAGGAATTTGCAGGTGGAGGGGACCTCCATATATAGTGGGTAGATGCGAACAGGCCGATGTGTAATACTTTGGCATCGGAATTAAAATATCTGGTGCAGTCTGCAACCCCCCTCCCCCCAAATTTAAATTACAGGATTTAGTTTTGTTCGTGGAAACGCTTACAGAAAAGGGGAAAAAAATCCCCAACAGGGCTGTAGAGAAATGCCTATAATCTGTTGACGCGTGTTGTACGTTATTCGGCGTCAGAGGGTTAATAAATTGTTTTCTGGTAGAGCGTGAAACTGTCAGGGCTGAGGGCCTTTCTTCATAGTGATATGACATGATTGTGTGTTGCTTATTAGTTAGGTGCCAACGTTTCGCCAGCACCGGTTTTCTCCCTACTCAGGGTAATGTTCTACCCTGAAGACAGAGGCCAAATTTTGATACGAAACGTTGATTCTTATATACCAAGCAGAACGGCGTAGCATATTATATGAACACTGTCTGTTTAGTGGCTCCGTCAGACCCTCAAATGTGACACATTATGTTGTAAAAATGTTGTGGGGATTTCAAGTAGAGAGAAATACACGGTGAGGAGCTACGTAACGTCGTTTGCACGCTCCACGACGTGTTGTTACGGTAATTGGATCAAGATAGCTGAGATGGGTAGGGTGTGTAGCATGAATGTGGGATATTGATTATACCTGGAAAATTTTAATCCGAAAACCGGAATGTCGTAGGCCGCTTCGAAGGAGAATGAATAGTTGTGGAGATAATATTAAAATGTGTATTGATGGAATAGTATGGGAGGGCGTGGGCTGAAGTTACCTTACTCAGTTTAGCGCCCAGTGCTGGGCTGTCGTTAACCTTTTCAATACTAAAATCGTTGTTCCTTGCGTATAGAATTTGAGTTTGTAAATCACAGAGAATACAATGCTTTTGTTAGGAAGACGAATCATTTGGGTGTTGTATGTGTAAAAAATCGCTTTTATTTTGAGAATCTTACAGAACACTTAGGTACACGGTGTGGACAAAACACAGATTTCTTGGCATTAAACCTGGCGGTATGTATATATACTAACAGTTAACATGGTAAGGAAAGAGCAGCATTTATACAGGGCGTGATTATCATGACTGTTCAAAGAATGGCAGAAGGAAGATTACCCAAAATAGCATTGAAGTGAATGCCAAAACAAAAGAGAGCACGAGGAAGACCGAAGAAAAACTGGATGGAAGGTATAAGGAAGGCCATGAACGAAAAAAACCTAAATGAAGGCCAGTTGGAAGAGAGGAAGCAGTGGAGTCTAGGTGTCGGACAACGTAGAACGACGTGTTGAAACCGATATATATATATATATATATATATATATACATACGTGATTATCTTGATATGGTGAATGACTGCTAGCTTCTGCATAAAGACTGCCTTCTGGATTAGTGACATGGAGATTTTAACACTCAGCTTTGTTCAACCCTCGTACGAAGCTCTGGTTTTCAAACAACGTAGAGGGTTATACCACCAGACTTATCCTACGGCCAATTAACCCCAAACACTGAGAGAGTTGCAGGATGTAGCCATGTTGTGCCTAGTATGCAGCTCTCATGGGAGGACAAGAGGTTTTTGGGATGGAGGGGTGAAGTAGGGGTGTTAAAGGGACACAGCAATACATGCACATGATGATGGTGTCTGAAACCCGTGTAATCCTGATGTCCCCCACTCTTCTGGGATGTGTTGCTGGGTGATTGGTTTCGAGATTCTTACGTTGTCTCTGTAAGTCAAGCACCAATCACTCAGTGACGTGGCTGCACGATCCTGAAGGACGCAGACCCAGCTGTGTCTCTGCTGAAAACACACTACATAATGCTGCTAACAGATTGGTCCAGAACAGCGTTCGTCAACCTTTGTGAGACCGCGGCCCGGTCAATTCTTTTTTCATAAGACGAGGGCCCGGTCCCAACAAATTTACTCGTAAATAACTTTCCATACTTTTAAATTCATACATTAAACTAACATAAGTATTAATAATTAATTATGGCTTAATCATAAGAGTATTAGTACACTTATGTGTACGGCGTGGCATGTTGACAAATATAAAATTACATTTAAATTAGTTATCAATCACTGGACTAATGAAATCTTGTAGCATATTGTAGTTTCCTCAGGCCAACATCTGGGTTTGAGTTTTTCGACACATTCATGAATATTTTTCTCCTCAGAACATTTCCATTATGAAACATTTATTCATGAAGATTGCTTAGAAAATTAAATGACAAATTCCAGGAGAACCTCTCGCGGCCCGGTATAATTGATGCCAGGGCCCGGTACCGGGCCGCGGCCCGGCGGCTGAGAAACACTGGTCCAGAAGATGACTGAAAAATAAAGAGTAATTGTTGATATGGAGAAGGTGCTGGTACAGTTGTCCCTGTTCAAGACATGAAAGCGCATGGGGTGAGCAGAGGCGCGTGTCCTCTAATTCTTAACCCTGGAAGTAGACGGAGGTGACTGGTCAGCTTCACACCCAGGCCGATTTAACCCCACGGAAAGCGCCATCTTTACCGATGAATAGAGAGCTAGGGAGGGGTCAAAGGTGGTGCGGGCGTTTTGCGGAAGAGAAACGTGTTTTGCTGCTGCTGCTGCTGCTGGGAATCGATCCACAGTTCCTCGAGTACGATTGTCGTGCTCAGAGGTGTATAAATCTTGGAGGACTAAATTTTGTACGGAGGTGCGTAATATTTTTGGGTGTCCGGTATGCATCATGTCACCCACATGGTGCCTAAAATTTTGAGTGGCCCCTAGATTTTTGGAAATACGCGTGCACCCTCTGATCATGGAAAATACTGGCTAAACGACTAAATGCCTTTGGGAGTATTTCTTAAGATGCTAATAGCTGAGGTACTCGAGAAATTTTCCGTTGCATATAGAACTCACAAGTTCATTACCATGTTCACAACAGCCTCCCGGCAAATCTATTCTCAGACTAACACATTCTATACTCCCCCATCCTATAAACTCAGATTATTTTAATCTTTCCATCTTTACCTAGATCTTCATATTGTTCTCTTTTCTTTGAGGCTTCCCATCGAACTTTGTGCACGCATTTTGCACATATCCTATGCGTGCTCTATTCACTGTCCATCTAATACTCCCTGAATTTTATCGCCCCAACAATATTCAGCGTGAACAGTAAAAGTTCTGAAAATCATTATATTGCTGTTCTTTCCATCCTATAACACCCTCAATCATATATATGTATATATATATATATATATATATATATATATATATATATAAACGTTAAAGTGATCTCGTTACAGGCCCCGTATGGCCCAGAAGGTGGGTAGAGGTATAGCTCTACTCTTCCACGACCGCGGCACTAGAACGGGGTGAGTGGTCAGCAGCACGCCCCGGCCGCACTTTACCCCCGGAAAAG
>Ga0136643_10007191_pt1 | contig 16064 bp, 5 predicted proteins | sample TergutLab28metaG_FD_96883 | JGI IMG/M metagenome (GOLD analysis project Ga0136643, IMG submission 96883) | Labiotermes labralis P1 segment gut microbial communities from Petit-Saut dam, French Guiana - Lab288 P1 (version 3) (version 3) | ecosystem: Host-associated > Arthropoda: Insects >... | reverse complement strand
TGGCAGCATATCGTGTTGTGTAAGAGTACGTTGTTAGGAATGCGTCTGGCTATGGTGTGCGTCGTGTGTTACGTAGTGAAAGAGTCTTTCACTACGTAACACGTCGCACACCATAGCCAGACGCATTCCTAACAACGTACTCTTACACAACACGATATGCTGCCACAACACCCTGTTAATATAATGGAATTATTTTGTAGATGTTTTTAAAATGACTTTAGCAAGGAACAACTTAGCTCCCTGAGGATGATCTTAGGATCGAAACATGTCGGAGCGATTTTAAGTGTTTTCATGTGAAATTTTATATAGTGAATTTTTTGGTTAATAATTGAAGTGATTATACAATTGCCCCTTTGTCTACAGTTAGATTTTCGAAGACGTGGGGGTAACTCCTCCATTTTAGACTTCTGAAATTAAGATAATTTGGTAGTTCCATAGTCATTTTAGTCTAGCTCACGAAAAATTAGTTCTGGCATCCAGAGAGCTGGCCTGCAGAGCAGAACTGGAGTTGATGGCGAAAAATTTCCATAGTCATATTAGTCTAGCTCACGAAAAATAAGCTCTGGCACCCAGAGAACTGGTCTACAGAGCAGAACTGAATTTGATGGCGAAAAGTTCCATAGTCATATTAGTCTAGCTCACGAAAAATAAGTTGTGGCACCCAGAGAGCTGGCCTACAGAGCAGAATTGGATTTGATGGCGAAAAGTTCCATAGTCATATTAGTCTAGCTCACGAAAAATAAGCTGTGGCACCCAGAGAGCTGGCCTACAGAGCAGAACTGGAGTTGATGGCGAAAAGGTCCATAGTCATATTAGTCTAGTTCACGAAAAATAAGCTGTGGCACCCAGAGAACTGGCCTACAGAGCAGAACTGGAGTTGATGGTGAAAAAGTAGCCTCTACCAATACGGGAAATCGAAACCTGGCTATCCAGTACACAGACACTGCTTTGTTCAATATACCCTGCTTTAAAGCAAAAGATAATAAAAATAAACTAGAATTTACTGCTGTTTTTCTTTCATATATCCGTTTATTTTCACAATTACTTTAAAAACAGAATTTGCTGACAAATTAAGCTATAGACTCGACACTCCAAACCGACCTACAGTAAAAGCTAACAGAATCTCACCTCAGTTGTCTGCAGACGTTAGCTTTGTTACGGATCTAAACTGGCGATGATACTAAAGTTTCCATTCCAAAGAAAAGTGGGAGTTTAGCTTTGCATAAAGGCCGTTTTTCCAACAGACATGATTAAAAAAGCAGATTCCAGGACCAACCTGGAATCAACGATGGAAGAGAAGTGTGCTCCCCATGTTAAAAATTCAACCCCGATCACCCGGTTTCCTGGTGTCAACGTGTTTACCAATCAGACTGGGCTCCTAGCTAAACGTGCGAAGGAATACGCTCTTAATTTCCTAGCACAAGATTTTAAAGTTGATGATTTTGTCCGCGTCACGAATCCCTATAAGGAGAATAGAGTTACATTTCCACAGAATTTTAAGCTTGACAATGGACGAAGTGGGAAAGGTTCACGAGTCGTCTGTCTGAATGCCATGGATTTAACCCCTGTTACACACTGACTGTCTGGGCGCTCCTTGGAGAAGACAAATTTCTCTTAATCCTGAAGGGATTCAAACCCCGAATCACCAAGTTTATACAATAGATTTGAGTTGTATTCACGGCAGAGGCTGATATGATTTTGTTCATCACAGCACAACCACTGAGGCCAAGCAAACTTTCTATCCAATGGATGAACGGCTATGGCAATATTAAGTCATACCTCTACAAATTTAAAATCATAGACAGGCCAATGTGCCCTTGCAAAATAGGAGAACAGACAACAGACCAAATATTATATGATTGTGAACTTGTGAAGCAGGAAAGAGATAAACTAAAAGTTGAAATACTACGGTCAGAAAACTGGCCTGTAAGTAAAGATACTCTTATTAACAAATACACCAAAATTTTTAACAAATTTGTGGACAGCATACACCTTGAAAAACTATAGATTATAAAACAACATGTAGAAGAGTCACTAAGATGTGTGTATATTAAGCAAGCAATCTTAGATAAGAAGTAACTATGTAAGCCATCAAAGCATGTAGTATTACTTATAGTAATGGAGCATGCATACTAAAAAAAAAAAGCTATGTTTCTCTGTCACAGAAGTAGCTGTGTTTTAGAAAGGATTGCTCACCGTTCATTTGCTGTTGCTTTAGGATCAAATTTGAAGTACTTACCAGTGATGTGGACGCTATACGTTATCATACGTAAATTTCAGTGATCTTTAAGTACACAGTTTATTGTACTGTGTGGACGGTGTTATGTATTAATATAAAAAATATACTTTATGAAACTGGGTTACAATATTTCAAATAAAATACAGGTAATTCTAAACTGAAGAACAGGGTATGTTCTGCATACCTGGTCGTAACTGGAATTAGTCTTAGGTCAAAACAATACACCGTTCAGCAGGTCGAGAGGGATTCAAGTAAACAGTCTTTACCTTTCCCAGGAAAGGACGTTGTTTTAATAGGATCGCAGTGTGTAGTTCAAAATGAATTTCGAAAGAAAAATTTAATGTCTTTTTTACATAATTTTAATATGCAAATTTCTCAAGAAAATTTTGATCGTAACTTTGATTGATCTTTAAGTGTGATGTCGTAAGTCGCGGTGTCTTTACGTAATCTACAGAGTGCCAAATTTTGAAATAAACATCATGGGTTTATGGGAAACACAAATATCTGCAACATTAAAAGTAACATTTCTCCCCAAATTTTGGTTATTTATTGAGTGCTGACTTATTTCATGAATTTCTTTCAAATATATCATGTTTTAAAGAAATGTGTTGGAAAAATAATAGTGAATACTGAGAAAGAAAGAATTTCTAAGGCTGTTTAATTCAAGATATGCAAACTATTCTGACATTCGTTCTGGAAGATTATGTGAACCACGAAAAACTGCTGTCAGAATCCTCATGAAAATTGAAAATTGGTACTTCTGGAATTAAATATAGAAATTTAACACTAGGTCACTTATACCATGCTTCGATATTTTGTGGTACTTCAGCTGTTTATCCCCTGTTCTCCCCTTAATAATACGAATTTTAAAAGACAAAAAACTAATATTTTTTATTTATGAAATTTGATATGTAGAACATGTTCGACAAGTATATTAATTAGCAAACAGTTACGAACAGGACTAAACGACGAAAAAGAGCGACTTCTTTTTTGCACGTGTTTGAATGCTGAATTTGTAGAAAAATGGCAGAATTTTAAAAATTTATGAACAGGAACAGATGATGGCAGCAATCAATATTGTGATTCTTCAGCATGGTGATAAGTTCAGGCTCTAGTGCGTTAGTTATAGGCTGCGAGATCAATTTGTAGAAAAGTGGCAGAATTTTAAAAATTTATGAACAGGACCAGATGATGGCAGCAATCAATATTTTGATTCTTCAGCATGGTGATAAGTTTAGGCTCTAGGGTGTTAATTATAGGCTGCAGAATCAATAAATGTTGCCTTCCCTGTTTCAGTAGATTACTAATTCCTATTCGGGATTTAGTATTTTGTAAAGAGTGCACTATTTTCTTTTGAGATGTCACGCACTATAACTTGCTATAAACTACTATTTCTCTTTTCCCCTAGTATTATTTTGAACTAGTTGTTATTTAATTATATACGTACTTGCGACTTCACAATTTAGAAAGCTCTCAGTACGGCTATTACCATTTTACCCTCGAATCTAATTTTTTTTTTAATTTTATTTTGTAAACAAAAAAATAACACCGCCATATGTAAATCCCATTTCCAAAAAATATTACCCCAATTTTCTCTTAAAATTTGAGGTGGTTTTATGCTAGTGAAAAGACTTTTTTAAACTACAGAATTCCAAACAATTTATCAGCACGTCGCTGTCACATGCACTGATTTACAGGGCAGGCGGTGGAACACAAATCAACTGCTGCATTGAAATTTTTTTGTGGAGAGAAAGGGAGATGAATGTATTTATAGTGTGTCGTATAAAACAATATCCCGTAGAATCGATAACATTGTAAGCGTTGGAAAGGGGAGCTAATTGTGTTGTTGCCAAGCGGGGTTCGAACCGTGTTCAATGCACACACAGTGATAATACAAAATGCAACACCGACCGATACTGCGACTCTGTTTGCAACCGATGCAATGCGCTGAACGAGAAAAAGTAGCTCTAGCCACCACTACGAATAATTACACATAAATTCAATTACCCCCACAAGTTTGCATCCTGTACATTTTTCTCATTTCCACAGTCGACTAATTACTTACTAGTTTTTCTATCGTAAATCATCAGCACTTCGGAATGAACAGCGCTGGCACTTATAATTCTGTGCGTACAGACCAAATAACATGTCACAATTAACACTTTCCACCTAAATAATTGGTATTGCTGTTCGATGAAGCTCTCCTTTATGAAACTTTATTTATTTTGAGAATATTGGTGGAAGAATGTTTCTGCTGTCGCTAGATGTCCTTGGTAATTTTAAAAAAAATTGAATTTCATATTTTCCTAAACTTAAGTCTGTACATTGAGTATGTTGTAACATAACGTACGGGGAGTTCGGTGTTAGATTCCTGGTTTTCTCTACTCTATAGTCCCCAAACAGTCTCTGGAAACATTTCGGGTTCCTACTGAGTGGGTTTAAATGGAAGACTTCTCTGGGGACAAAGCCGATGGGGCGTGAAGATTTTCTGTAAAGCTCTACTAGTGCAGAAGGACTTGGAATTACTGGGGCTGTACCTACATTATCCAATATATTCTCGTGGCATAATTATTTATCGAGAAAATTTTTATATATTTACCATCACTGCTGTTATAAATAACAATTAACGCAAGCATACGTACAGTGTATTGGTGACCAACAAATGTATTTTAATTTTATATTGTAATACTGCCACCTACATGTTTCGGCCAGCATTCCAGTCATCTTCAGGGTAATTCCTTTGATAAAAGAATAAAATTGTAATTGAATGTGTTAGAATCACTCCAAAATATTAAAATGCATATGGTTTGTAGTTAAAAGCTACTTTTGAATAATAAAATAGAATACTGTTGGTTATAAAAGATCGAAATCAAAATCATTTAGAATGTGTGGAGTAATGTATAGAATGGACACATCTGATGATTTAAAATCTTGTAATAATATATATATATATATATAAATTTCCCAATATATTATTAGATATTAAATAAATGAAGATGCTTCACCAACTACCGTTTCAGATTTTTTAGCATTTCCGTCACTCATAACCAATCTACGCCTAGGTCTCCTCAGTGGTCTTTTTCTCTCCGGTGGGGAAACCGGAGGGAAAGAGACCACTGGGTAGACCTAGGCGTAGTTGGGTGGATAATATTAGGATGGATCTCCAGGAGGTAGGATGTGGGCATATGGACTGGATTGGGTTGGCCCAGGATAGAGACAGGTGGCGGACGTTTGTGAGTGTGGTAATGAACCTTCGGGTTCCGTGAAATGTGAGGAATTTCTTTACTAGCTGCAAACCAGTTCACTGCTCAAGAAGGACTCTGCACCATGGAGTAAGCAAGTAATGATAATATTTAACCACACACTGAGAAATCCAAAAAATTATTGAAGTTAAGAATAAGAAAGAGAAAGGGATTTCCACAATGTGATCAATAACAAAGTAACAGGCTTAAGAACGTAGAGGCATGTGAAGAAACCTGTATTAGATGTTATAAAGACAGAAGCATATTAAAATTATAGGTAAAGCCCCCACATGATAAGTTTTTGAAGGCACGCAAGGGGGGGGGGTGCTATAGATCCAACCCTTTCGTAACATCGACGACAAAAGTGGGTAGGAAGTGAAGAGCACACCCCGGCCGCTGTACCCCCGGGTAGGGTTCGGTGTCCATCGTAGAGCAGGCTGGATAGACCTCTGGTTCAGTCTGGACGGCTAGAAAATTCCCGACCCTACCTGGATTTAATCTTCAGACATTTCACCCTGTGGCAGCAGCTAGAAAGCCTAAGTTACGTGGGCCATCGAAAAACATATTAAAACAGGCTAAAATGAGAATATGGGAAGAAAAATGTTCTCCCTTCACTAAGATTTTTTGCCCAGTGCAGCCCAAACTCACCAGATTTTACAGTCACAAATTGACTGATGACCCAATTTAATCACAGCTATTAAATAAATCATTTTATCGACCACCTACAAAATGTTAGAGGGTCAAAGTAAATAACAATAGGGAACCAAACTGATCTTAAAATGAAAGGAAAAGTTCACAACAGCCAAACACAAAAGTATTTTTATAGTATTCTTGATATATTATAACATTATGGACGAAATGTTTCGACTCCTACTCGATTCATTCAGGCCCTCAAAGTGTAGATCCAGACATACAAATGTTTAGTGCATTGTGGGATCCCCAACACTTATAGAATAAGATGTTTACGTTACAAAAATATATAAAATTTCAGTGCATATGGTATATAGATAAATTAAAAGCAGGGATCGTAAAAGTTATGGTTCTTACAGCTGTAATCTAATAATAGTCTTAAAAGGGGGGGTGGTGATTTGGTAGTTTTTTAAATTTTATACAATTTTGTAACGTACACATTTTATTGTGTTAAGTGTTGTGTATCCCACAACGCACTAAACATTTGTATGTCTGGATCTACATCTTGAGGGTCTGAAGATGACTCGAAAAGGAGTCGAAACATGTAGCCCATAATGCTATAATATATCACGAATACCACAAAAATACTGTTGTGTTTGACTGTTGTGATTCTTTCCTTTAATTTTATACTTCAATTACTTGGTTATGGTAAACGTGAAGTTCAAACTGACCTTATTTCTGCACTGTCGTCTTTAGAAAGAAAAACTGTTCATTACATTAGAGACGTCTGTCTGTTGCAGCAAAGCGATTCACTTCGTCATAAATACTTTTCTGTATAAAATAAAGCGAATTCTTCCTTATTTAATTCCATGCCATCCCATGGAGATGTACGAGGAAATGAATACATAAATCTACTCATTCTTGAAGTCGATGTTAGATGGAAGGTGGTGAAAAACTTCAAACCCAGGGCCCTTTGCCCCGAAAGAAGTTTTCCAGCACAGATCGGCTAGGAAACAAGTTAGATTTCAGAGATGAACTGGAAGATAGCTAGAAGAGAAAATTTCCTTAATACTTTCAGTAACTGAACTCTGGTTCTTCTACATTCCTGCACCTAACCAAGTCACTATGCTGACTGAGCTCCTTAATTGCTTGCATGTTTTTAACTCTTCGCCACATCGAAGCACGTGTCTCAAATGAAGGTCTAGGTTTTAATGGGGCACGGATATCGTGACACGTGAAAATTTTATTAGTAATTTTATTAGTAATTTTAGAAAAAATGATAAATATTAATTTTTGTTTTATTAACGAGTTGAAAATTTGAACACTACATTAATCTTTTAGTGCCGGAATTGTTTTTTTTTTCAATTTTAGCACACCCTGTATATAAAATGTGAATAATACAGGAACCAAATACTTTAGATTTATGAAACAAACTGCACTTTGAAGAGAAAAAAACGGAGAGTATACACCATGTTTAATATATTCAATACCTATATTTGTTGAATAAATATATAAAATGCAACTTTAGAGGTTAGCGGTGCGGTACGACCACTATAGTTGACGTTAGGCGTCTAAAGGTTAAAATAAAGTTTTGTCATGAACTTTCATGCTATATTCTATCTATAAAAACTTTAGTTGAAACATCTCCTCGTGCTTTAGCTAAATATCCAAACCCTAAAACCCTGCCGCTGTATAAAAGAACTGATTTACAAGAAATTCAACGAAATGCCTGAAGATAGTTTTTAGAGTTGAAACACGTAGCCTAAAACAATTAAAATAAAAATATATTGGGCCGACACTATGTCCGTAAGTATTGATACACTTCTAGGTTTTGGTGTAGTTTCTTAGAGTAGGTTGAAGGAAGGAACATACGAATTCGCACATATGGGCACAGAATTATATAACTTATTGCTCCGTCATTTCAAAACAAGGAAAAATAAAACAATTTAATTCACGCTGCAAATGTTTGTTCGTTTGTTTGTTACGTACAAAATTATGTCAGTAAAACGGCGGGTATGCTACAAACATCATTAGGATTTACAATTTAACTTATTCTAAGTCTACTACGACAAAATGTATCACTTACCTAATTTGTTTTCTCTTGCCATAGCGCCTGCTGCCACCAATTAATAATAATTCTGGTTTTAAAGTAGAACTTCCTCTTGTATGCACACACACAACACACAAAAGTAACACTTTTAATGTCATTTTATCTCAGTATTTAACCAACATGATGCACAAAATTTGTTTGACAATAAGTTTTATTTCATGGTATCATCACACCTATAGGTGTGATGATAACAGAGGCTGTGTAATACAATTTTGAACTCCTGATGATGAGCACATGTGCTCGAAAAATGTAGAGACATGAAATAAAAGTTTTGTGAAACAAATTTTGTGCATCATGTTGGTTAAATACTGAGATACATAGAAGTCACAATTAGCTGGGATGCCAAAACAGATATGGAAGACTTACTGTAAAATATACAGTCCCGCATACCTATTGTATAGGTGTGATGATACCAGAGGCTGTGTAATAAAATTTTGACCTCCTGATGATGAACACGTGTGCTCGAAACATGTAGAGGCATGAAATAAAACTTATTGTGAAACAAATTTTTTGCATCATATTTGTTAAATACTGAGATAAATATACTGAGATGCACGGTCAGCAAAACATCAAAACTTTTAATATCAGTTCCTTGTGTTTTTGAAGCGACGTGCGTCGCTTACGCTTGAACTGAAACGCGAGTTACTTCCAGAGAGAGCTGAGTTCTAGTCTGCTGACCACGATACGGAACCAGAGTAACGTCTGCTTTTTCTTGTCCGAAACGAGCTGAAACATTGATAAGTGTTTAATACAGCAATGCCCTCATACGAGGTTATTCAAGGCATTTAGTTTATGTACTTTAGCCTACAGGGCTCACAAGTTTTCTACCAGTCACGTACTTTAATCTTCCTCACCCCTTTCAGTACGTCACTGGTCCCATCCAGCAGCACGAGGCATTGGCCTCAGCGTAACAGAGTACAACTACTGAAAGGCGACCGTCAAATGACGTACTTGATTTTTGGCTAAGAGTGTTTCAGATATTTAAGGATGCTGTATGAACTGCATGGTTATTTAGTGCAAAAGTGTGTGTAGGGTGAACAGCACAGGATTCGTCATGAGATTCTTTCTTTGGTTCCAGAACGTCGGATATTTTGTCAACCATGAATGGTGAGTAAATAATGCACAGCTCTATGATTGTTCATAGTTGTCTTGGTTTAAGTCGCTTTTCGCAAAATTGCGAAAAGCGACTTTTGGCTTCGTAATGTCTGTCTGTCAGAATGGAACAACTCGAATCCTACTGGTCGGATTTTCATTGAATTTGATATTTGTATCGAAAATTTGTTGAGAAAATTCAAGGTGTTTTAGTATTTGACAAGGATTTCGGATCCTGTAGATGAAGACTTACGTACAATTGTGATAATATCTTAATGGGTTCTTATTGGAATGGAAATATTTAACAGAAATTTTGAAGGGAAAATCAAGAAACACATTTTACGTTCGATAACTTTTCTGAAAATCATGCCGTTTGGGAGATAATATGGAAAATATGGTATAGCAAGACAACACACAGTTGGCAATATAATATGGCGCATGTGCTTTGCATGCTGGATACATAAGGCTACACACACACACACACACACACATTCAGAATAGGTAATACTTGTTCCTTTTTCATGTGAACATTGGTTACGCGAACGCACCTAAATGTTACGTTATATATAGCCTATATTGCCTGGCTTATTTTGTTATATAACGATACTGTACACTGATATAATATTAAGGGTCGGTTGGAATGGACTAGACTTCGCTATCAGTGAAATGAAAAACGGAGAATGGAGCCGTCCTTTTTTATATGAGAGATATTGATTACCAAAGTACTGGACTAATGGAAAACCACGATAAATTTTGAAATATGTTATGCAGGGCATTCGATTGAGATATGAAAGCAGAAATTTCAACCGCGTTGTCCACTGAGCTAAGGTCCTTCGTTTTTTGACTAGCGAACGAAATAACTTAGACGAATAGGCAGGCAAATATAAAAATCTGGCTCAAAAGGAAAAACCAAAATAGTAACAATTTTCAATTAAATATCGCTGTCAGGTGCCTTACGAAACAAACCAAATACAGAGTTTCTTCATGTTGCTTCGTGTCTTACGGGTGAGTTGCACTGGAGTCTTAAATGATTAAATTAAAAAACGTACGATGACAATGTTAGAAAACAGCCCAGGAAATGAATACTTAAAATACAGTACCAAGAGCTTCAACATTCAAACATATGCATCTTCCCCACTATATATTTACGCGAAAATTGGATTCTTCTAGGAAAGACGTCTTGTCTAGTCATAATTAGTTATCGACCTTTCGGAATACCCTGTTGCCTCCATTTTCAGGGTAGTCCAAGAAGAGTAAGTTCCGTAAAATTGGTTGCAGTACGTAGAAAGAAACTTGGTCTTTGACATTGAGGGAGGAAAGTAAGCTGAGGGTGTTTGAGAACATGGTGTTGAGGAGAATATTGGACCTAGGAGGGACGAGGTAACGGGAGAATGGAGGAGATTGCATAACGAGAAGTTAAATGATTTGTACTCCTCACCCAATATTGTGCGGGTGATAAAATCGAGAAGAATGAGATGAGCTGGGCATGTGGCGCTTATGGGTGAGGAGAGGGGGTGTACATGGTCTTGGTGGGAAAACCGGAGGGAAAGAAACCACTGGGGAAACCTAGGCGTGGATGGGTGGATAATATTAGGATGGATCTCCAGGAAGTGGGATGTGGGTATATGGACTGGTTTGGGCTGGCCCAGGATAGAGACAGGTGGCGGACGCTTGAGAGTGCGGTAATGAACCTTCGGGTTCTGTGAAATGCGGGGAATTTCTTGACTAGCTGCAAACCAGTTAGCTTCTCAAGAAAGACTCTGCACCATGGAGTAAGTAATTACATAGAAAGAAAGTGGGGTAGAGAGTTGGCTTAGGGAGCTCGTAGTGGGCTGGATCAGCATCTCGCTTGCTACGTTCTTTCGCTTCTCAGAGTAAAATTTTATTTTCTTAGAGAGCATTAATTGTTTTTCTTTGTATTTGAAGTTTAGTGTGTTTTTCTTATTTAGGGTCTATATTTTTTAGTATTATTTAGATCTGCATAATGCTTCAAAGCGTCGTATTAATTATGCGATGTGTCATGTAAAAGAATTCTTGCTGTAATTTGAGAATCCATAATATTTTTAATATTCACCCCCACCAGTAGTCGACGGTGCCTTTAAAAGTAATACAGCCTCGGTACGAAGGGTGACAGGTGACAGGTCCACTGGAAACTTTCGTTCAGTATCCCCAAGACGTGACAGGAATTGGCCCAATTGCTTACTAACAGCTATAACTGAGACAGAGAATGTGTGGTCCTTTTGACCTGGTGGTGGAGGAGCCACTGGCCTAATTGTACCGTTCGTCCATGAGCCCCGTGAGAACAATTCTGCCCTGGTCCCCAGAGCAATAGAACCTGGCCCATAGGTTTAGTGGAAACGTGCTTATGGAAACTCAGGCTCTGACCTAATTAGACCCACTAGATTACTGGAAAAGATAGCACATCATTTTGGCGTACAATATTTAGACTCTGTGCCTAACTTTCGAAAAATTAAAAAGTCCATAAATTTAAGCAGCCAAATTTAGCACAATTTCATCACGAAACGCTGTTTGCGAGAAACAAGGTGGATTGTTGGATTATATATATATATATAATATATAATTAATTTGTAATTTCCGTACTTTGCTTTCTCTATACGAAAAAGTGACTTTACTAAAGTTGTTTTCAAGAGAAATGTTACTCTACTTTTTACTTATTTCTACAATGCCTTATTTTCGAGAATCGGAGAGGGACAGACAGAGACCTTTGAATATCATAGACGTGGACAAAATACATAATCGATTTCTAGAAGACCGAATTATTTGGAGACGTGAACTTGTAGCAGAACACTCAAATTACGTTCTTCTGAAATGTGACGTGGGTAGACAGGCAGCGACGTTTCGGACGATTCTGCTTCCCTTTTAAAGGTAAACGATTGACATGAGCCATGCCCTCCTTCAGAAGAAACTAAGTCAAATATCATCGTTTCCTGTAGACCAGCTATGTTCAGTCTGTGTTGATACTTCGCAGACAGACCTAACAACAAACCTACACAAGGACGTTGGCTTTACGTCAAAAATAAAGCTGAAATATACTAATTATGCTCTTCAAATGCAAACATTTTTCATTCAACACACTTGTCTATGATTCACGCCCTCTTTTCTTCTTTATTTTGGTATTTCAAGTGACTGCTTTCACACACGATCCTTCAGATTCTCTTAAATTGTACTCATTCCTTCACCAACACAAGTTACGTGCTCTGCCCACCAAAAATCGTATACGTTGATACGTTTTATCTAACAGTAATAGGTGGCGTGTGAAGTCACGCAATTTCCTGGTACGTAATTTCATCCAGTGCACACGTCATGTCACATATGTAGTCCGTATATACGTATTTCCAGTGCTCATAGAACAAGAAATTGCAACGGTAACACTCTAATGACTCTTTAGACATTAGATTTTCGAATTTCTGCAGGTTTACTAGCTGTTATTTCATTGGCCTTGGTAGATTATTACCTGTACAGTCATTACAGGAATATTAGGTTTATCAGACTAGATTGGAGTGTATGTATTTGTTTAACACAATTATATGATGGTAGAGATATGTATAGAATTTATTACATAAAAAACAACTACATGTTTCGGCACTTTACATTAGCCATCTTCAGGTTGAGAAATGAAAAACTTAGTAAGCAGCTATACTAAGTTTTTCATTTCTCAGCCTGAAGATGGCCAATGTAAAGTGCCGAAACATGTAGTTGTTTTTTATGTAATAAATTCTATACATATCTCTACCATCATATAATTGTGTTAGACAAATACCTACACTCCAAACTAGTTTAATTATAAACACAACGGGGATGACGAACCTTGTGATTAGGTTTATCAGGAAGTAAAATAAGACAGTTCTTTCCTATTTTCCATTATCTTCCAGTATTATTCGAGACTATATGCTTTCTGTAATTAAGACAGATTTTCTTAATCATTTAAGAAAGAGACACCAGTATTAAATTAATTACTATACCACACTTAAAAAATCTGGAATTCCTTTACAACAACTAAAAGCGGTATGTTGTACATAAAAAGAAGATGGACGGGTCTACCGCACTGCAAAGGACAGAATGTTTGTGCGATTTTACAGCCATCATATTTGTCAAAGGCATTTGGTGGTAACACGGAAACATCACAAATACAAATAAGCGCGAAAATAGAATGGGAGACAAAACTTTTAAAAATACTGTAAATAACAACCGTCCGTAATTGACTTTGTGCAATATCATATGTTGGTTTTCTTTTTTGTGCGAACATATTTCACAAACGTCTCATTTTTAAACAATTTTACTGAACAAGTATTCAGTAAGGATCAGTACCAATATATCATTGCTCTTATGCCTGTTTTACATCACGTACATGAAGGTGGTAAGTAGGCTGCGATTGGGGTTAAGCTGGATGATGTTGCTTCCTGGTGGTGGCATTTGGAATTACACAGTAGTGACATGATATAGAATGTTCATGTTTCGAAGAAACTGGTGACGATCTGCTTCTTTTTGTAGACGTTTATGCCGTATATATTGAGACGTGTAATGTATTTAGTGTTGTTGTAAGTAACGCAGAGTGTGTGAAGTTAATGATGAGATGAAAAATAAATGGTGATTGAAATAAGTAGAAGAATATGGTAATGACTTGTTTAATAAGAAAATCCCAGCATTAGCTTTGAGCATCTGTGCAAAAATCCGAATAATTAAAGTAGCTAATTACATGCCGCGATTTGAAGTGGGGAATTCCCGAACACGAAGAAGTTAATTGTGACTTTCTGGTGATATCTAGGGGTGGCCACAGACTAGCAGCTTGAACATGGCACTTTAGAGAACCGTGAACTAGGCGTCTCCCAACCAACTTCCAAATATTAGCTTAGCGTTTCGGCTAAAGAGGAAATAATTGCGCTTATTTTCTCTATGAGGAATTAAACAAATTTTTTGTAATTGCGATATAAACATTTGGCAGCCCAATGAAATTTGCGTCTTAATGTACGTTCCAGTCCTCTTGTATGGCTGGAACAGTCCTGATTGCACTTGCTGGGGTTCCGGTTCGATGAAGTTATTTTACGTAGAAATAAAAACACCTGGAGAATGTGAATTTCACGTACTATAGCAATATAACTGTTCAGTCAAACACAACTCAGTTTAATAAATGGCACTCTACATTGCTACATGTTTCCATCTCTAAGGAATTGTCATCACGTAATTCGTACAAAACATTTAAATACGTCAGATCCTCGTGTTTTTCCATACACTTCAGTGATAACTTACTTACATTACTTTGCCTGTAAAACTCCTGTTCACGTAAGTGATGTGTAGGTTTTAAATGACAGAACTACACTAGGTGCTGTAAAGTATTTTAAAGAAAACAATGACTGTCTTTGCTAACACTTACGGAGGAATGTTTGGGATTAGAAAAAATGATAGAACGACGATAGAAATTCTGATGTGATGTTCCTGATATTTGTTGTTGGTAGTGACTACTGAATACACACGAAAATGCAAAGAAAACTTTTGTGAACATGAAAATGGAGTTGTAGGATATAACTGAATAAACCGTACTTAAAGAATGATAGGCGAAAGTCCTTTAAAATTGCTAAATTCATAATGTATGAAATAAGAGAATTATAGTTGTTCTAGGAACTCCACTTTTATGAAAGCCAATTTTTCACAGTCGATTACACAGACGTCCACTGTAGGATCCTATCCCATACCTACAGATTACAGTCCACATCCTCAAATCATGTTTCTGTAAAATCCAATTTAATATTATCTAAAAATATTCTTATTTCTAGACATCTTGAATATATAAGTTTTTATCAGTTCATTATCTCTCACACGTCTCACCTGCAGCCCAACCAACTTATCTTCCCTAATCTGAACAACCTAACAACAAATATCTGATAAAGACTAAATATTATGAAATTATGCATTAAATGTTATCTGTCCATCCTCTGTTTTCTTGTTCTAATTTAGGTCAAAATATTCACCTCAATTTTAAACACCATGTATTAAAAATAATTACACATTTTTAAGGAAATAACTAGCCTACTCAAAAAAGGTTAGTGTCATGTAACTTTTTAGACACTTACAGAGAAGTGTCTTTTAGATATCTTACCCGGGACCAATTTGTATCCTGGCAATGCCGTCGCTGCAAAGTGGTTATCATTCTCTTTTGTGTCAAGGAGAACCAGGTTCAATTATAGTCTGAGAAATTATCTATCCTGGCCGAGGAGTTGTGGTGGTTTTCCATAATTGTTCCAAGAAGATATTATGAGTAAAGTTATGCCACAAGCACTGAATTCCATTTAATTACCAATTTGTTGTGGATTTATCATCATATCCTACAACACTGCATAAATTGAGCTACTGAAAGGGCCACTAGGCAAATCAAGAATAAATACAACATGTAATGAAAGAGAAATAAGAAAGGGAAATTAGAGGAGGAATCAGATGAAATGTAAAACAAAAATTGCATTCACAGATTCGTCATTGACACTTACATAAATTTAGAGCAAAATATTTACTGCTGTCTTAAGAACTTGTGTGAGCTTCTGGGTTCATGTCTGCTTTCGGGTAAAGTTACTCTGTGCTTCAAGAATATTTTCATGAAAATTATAGAAATTTTTATTTTTGAAGCTAAAACAGCATTGAAATTTGGAAGTGAAGCTTGGGCACTGAAGAAAAGAGAGGAACAACGTTTAGAAGCAGCACAGATGAAATTTTTGAGACACTTACTTGGAATAACAAAACT
>Ga0136643_10007189_pt1 | contig 16066 bp, 10 predicted proteins | sample TergutLab28metaG_FD_96883 | JGI IMG/M metagenome (GOLD analysis project Ga0136643, IMG submission 96883) | Labiotermes labralis P1 segment gut microbial communities from Petit-Saut dam, French Guiana - Lab288 P1 (version 3) (version 3) | ecosystem: Host-associated > Arthropoda: Insects >... | reverse complement strand
CTCTCCCGAAATCTGGCACATTCCTTCTGGGACACCCTGTATATATGTTTGTATAACATTGTTTGTGTTTCGAAATATTTTGCTGATGGATTTCTTATTCAAAGGAATTTGAAAGGAGGGAATTCCTTGTTTTCGGGTGTGCTGTAGAGTATGCCAATAAGGAAGTCCTAGAATAGTGTGGAGCAACCTTTTATTGCTGAAGGTCATTTGAAAATCTGTGAACTCTTAACAAACTGCAAACCACCTGTTAAAAGTAAAATCTTATTACTTCCAGAAAAATGTATTTTGTATTATGAAATTAAAATACTAAAATTACCATAAGTAATTATTAGTAAAAATTATATTGCAATTATAATCTAATTTTAGGGCTTACACTATTTCTTAAGAATGGAAGATTGTCAGTGAGAAGCTTGCAGTGTTTCTTTGCCAGTGACATTTTTTGAGAAATACACAGAATTCCAGTTTATAGAATTGTGATTGAAATACACTTCATTATTAGTAGCCCATACTTAATACTGTAAGAGTAAGGGGAAGGTGGAGATACCATATTATATATTCCACATGCCCCTCCTGACTGTAAAGTTCCCAGCATTTGAAGTTTTTCCACATAGCATGTGAAGGTCACCAAATTATTGAAAAAGTGTTCCCCCCTCATTTGATGGGGGAGTGTGTGTTCAGTCATGAACTGCAGACATAACTTAATTGGACCCCATGTTGCTTATTGTCGAGAGGTACCTGCAGTGTGTGGAACACATCAGCTGTTGATCTGTGCTGAAGATGTTGAATCATTAGGGAAGGCAGTAACTGCATTGATGAAGGACAAGGAAATGTTATCAGATGACTGTCCAGAAATGGGTGCATAAAAAACCAATTGCAGTACACTGCTGATCAGCTGTGCATAGGTTGTATGCTTTGCAGGAATCTGTACATTTTTTTCAACCTTTTTAGTGCATCTCCTAACCTGAAAGTACCTCCCAGTGCTGGCATGGCAGGTTTCTTGTACCAACCATTACTGAGTGTAAGAGCACCATATTCCCCCTATTGCTATGTAACAAACAAGTGTCCCCCTCAGTGAAAGGCTCAGGCTTTCCTGCTTTATATGAGCATGCCACTCTGTTACTATATCACCTCTTTCAAATTTTCACACCAGTGAGATAAAGTGATGTAGTTGGTGGGTGGCATGAGTGGTATTAGTATACAACTGTGCATATTCGTAACTATAAATATGTCTGAACTAGGCTGTCATAACTTCCTTCAGTTGAACAAGGTTGCAACTGTGTCATTGGTTGTGGCATGGGGAGGGGGAGAGGCAGAAAATGGGGAAGGAAGTGAGAAGTGGTTAATAGGAACTTGACCTTTCCCAGCATGTGTTTTACCACAACAGGTGGTTTGGTTTGTCATTTGCAGGACTTTTTGTGTGATTCAGTTATTGCAGAAGTATAATTGTTAGGTGTATGAGAATGTGGATAAATGGCTGGAAAATAGAAAGAAATGGTATTAACAGTGAAAGGAAAATTTGCAGTTAAGTGAAAAATTTGAGTTGGGAGTTTCTAGTGTAAACTGCTGCTCTGGCTGGACAGAGTTCTTGAGTATCACCTGTCATTGACAGAGGCTCAAAAAGTGAGTTGTACTGTTATTAGCCAGGCTATCTGTAATGTGTTTATGTCAAGTTATTGTATTCAGTTGTATTTTTATTTGTGTTGCTGCTATTACTTTAGTGTTGTAATAATGATTTTCAAGAGCAACCAGCAGTGTATACTTAGTGGACTATAGTTGGTATGGTGTGTAGTTAGTAAGGGCTCCAACTGCTGTTTCATCTTATGTCTTGGAAAATTTATCACCACCACAAAATATGGTAGCAGAATTGTGGTTTTGATCCATGGACCTCTGAGTTATGTTGCTATTACACAGGATGATACATGAATCAAAACACTGAAGCGAATAAACAGTGAATCTAGGAAATGAATTACAGCACCTGAATTCAAAATGGAGATATCTTATGTGTAGATGTGTACATTGTGTTGTTTGGAGTTGTTATGTTCTGGGATATTGAGGCAGCTGTCAGTATCAGAGAGTTCACATAAATAATCTGTACACTTGGGGTGTTTTACAAATCACAATTTGCACTATATATAATGAGAAGTGAATTTTGGCATGTCACCCCATTTTTACATCCACATGAAATGTGCCTGGATGTTTGAGGACACTACTTTTAATTGACAGTGAAGTCATTGCCAGTAATATTATTGTAGTGTAAACACATTTTAATGCAGACAGACACTCCGTTTGCTCTGTGGTTTTCAGTTTTGTTTTGTGTGATTCTCTGTTCACTGGTCTCCATTACAGACCCAGCAAAGTTATTTGTGCTGCCAATATATATTGGCTGTACCATTGAATATGCTTGTGAATGGTGTTAAGGCGGATCCATGAAAAATAATTGTGGGTTTGTGGACTGGACTGAACTGACTTTGGTTGGATGCAATGAGCAATGGGGGGCTTTTAGAGCAGGTGAATACCATCACTTATTCAGAGAATATTTTTTTCTGGGCAGTTGACACGCATATCCACAGTCCTTTAATTTTTAGTATGCTCTAACGGCAGATTGTAACTAATGTACCAGTGCAGTATGACATAAATGTCCTTCATCTTTGAATCTTTTTGTTATTTGTGCAGATATCTGGTATTTGAGGGCAAGGAAGCTGACTCTGTGACTTCAGTGGAATTGCATCAAGTGAAAACTGTTGGTGTTGCACGGGATCCTGATGCCGGTACAAAACTTTGTCTTGAATATGTTGTATAATTTGAGCTCCAAACTTGTGCTTTGTATAATTTATCATTTTCCATTATTGATTCATTACCTTCAAGGCTAGTTTTTTTTTATCCACATATGCATCTACTTGGTGTTACTATTTGGAGGACCACTGCGTGAGCACTTACTCTCTTGAAAGTCTGGACACTCAGTGTAACATGTTCTAGTTGTACTTAAAAGTGATAAAGCTTAACAGCTAATATATCAGGAATTGCACAGGGATATAAGAAAGGTGTGAATTTTGATGGGTGTGCCCACAGTGATCACCTGTTGTGCCATCCAGTTAACCTCTCAGTACTGGTACTTTTTTTGTATGTAATGCAACTGGTATAATGCTCATTGAAAGTACAACAAAAACTTGTCATTTGTTCTACAAACTATTGTTATTTTTATACAGTGATGTAAACTATTGGTATTTTTACACACTGAGTATAATTACAACATTAAAATTCATTAGAAGCAATTTGGGAAGATTGGGATTTTAACCCCCACACTTTGCCCACCCAAAATTACCGTTGCAGGGCCAAGAGGTTTTCCACTTCACCAAAATTGTCCAGACTGGCTCTGGAGCCCACCCTGCTGCCTCCTATTCAATGGGCACCAGGGTTCTTTTCCTGGGCATAAAACAGTCAGGGTGTGCAGTTGACCACTCCATCTAGTGCCAAGGTTAGGAATGAGTGGGGCTGTATGTCTCCTCCCCTTATAAGCCTTCAAGGTGTGGACAAGTACAACTTTGTTTTTATGACACAAGTTTTAAACATTAACATAACAGTGTGATCTCAGAAAATTATGGTGACTGTTAACTTTGTGTGTGTGTGTGTGTTTGTGCATAGGTATAAATAATTTTTTTCCACTATTACTTCATCTGTCTATTTTTTCCTGTCAATCATTGTCACATTATCTCCTCAACTTTGTGCCTTGTTCCTTTCCCATCTCTTTTATTTGTGTATCCCACCATCATTCCTGTACCCCTTCTCTTGTTACTTTATGTTAAAAAGTTAGGTAATCTGTCATCCGAAGGTTTGAAGTATTGAAGTGTGTGTATGTGTTATTGGGTTATGGCATTAATTTTCAGGTACTGAAAGTAACTCACTAGGTTCTGTGTGAGTGTGAGTACACAAACGTACGCCTACTAGCTTTTTAATTTGTATGTTATTGTGTGCCATATTGCACCACCTGTAACTTCAAATTAATAAATTAGAACACCTGTAACATTATGTATTTTCAGGATTTTAAATCCTTCCTCTTCTCTTTTGCAGATTTTTTTTTTACCTTCTTTTCTTTGTGTTCTACATTATACTTGTTATTCCTCTCTCTTAGAATCCTGCTATATTTATGTGTGTGATGTTTTTGAAAGGTAGATTAGTCCTGTATTCAGAGTTATACTAAGATTTACTGTAGATTTTCTACTTCATGTTACATGTTAATAATGTATTGATCTTCCTGTTGTAGCTGACAGTCATGAGGAACTGGAAGGTCAGTCACTGCATTACAGTGTTGAAACCAATCTATTATTTGAGTCATTTCCTTTTTGTGATTATTTTAATGAGCCAAGACAGGTGGCTGTGACCTGGAGAACCAGGACTGAATTTATAGTATGAGGGTTTTCCTTTAACCAACATATCAGTAATGGCACTGGGGCGCACACCTGTCAGTAGGTATTGTAAGGGTTGGACCAGACCAGTTACCTCCATAGATAGCTGAAGTTGAGGGTTCAGTGAGCATTTTCTTATTCATTATTTGGTTCTTATGCACAGAGGCAACTTTGTCTGTACACTTCATGACTATTTAAAGAAATACAGTTACTCTGTTTGGCAGCAGCATAATAAATCAGTGCAAAATTATCAGGTAAAATCACCTGCTCCACACATTGCTTTGTATTGAATGAAATATCATTGCAGTGTGGTTCTCATTTCTACTGAACTCACTGCAATCGACAGTGTATAAATGGTGAGGATAAGAAACATTTTCATGTGCTGCAGCCCGCTGTCCGTAAGGTGCCATATATTATTTGTATTGGTAGAACGTGAAGCGTACCATTCACTGTGTATAATGCCAATTGAAAATAACCATCAGTTCAAACTACAATTAATTGTCAGTTGTTATGATTCATTACAACATGTTTTGGCCAACTTCACCCTCTTCAGGTAATACAAAGAACTGTATAAAATACTTGGGAGGTTAATTGCAACGTTAAGTTTTATAAAAGGAAATGAGATCTTATTTTAACAGAAAGGGTAAAAATTCATAAGTATACATGTTATTGATATAAATTATGAAGTTTTATGTGTACTAGTTATTCTAAAGGTATGTCAAATTGTTGGTGTGAAAGTTCTAGCTTTTGCCTAATTTAAGGTTGTTTTATATTGAATATTTCATTATGGTAAAGGTAAAAGGTAAAGTTTACCCTAGAACATGTCACGGTGGTCCTAAGGGGGAGTAGGGGTATAGCTCTGCTCTTTCTTTAACCCTGGCCCTAGATGGGAGTGGGTGATTATTGCCATGCCTTGGCCGCTTTACCCCTGGGAAAGACCAGGTACCCATTTTCTAGGAGACTGGGTGGTCCCCAGGGCCGGTCTGGACAGGTGTGGAAAATCTCACCCTCACTGGGATTCGATTCCCTGACCATCCAGCCCATAGTGAGTCACTATACTGACTGCGCTATTCTGGCCCGTATTTCATTATGGTACATAATATTATTTTTAAGAAGATTTTGTAGAGTAGTTTACTGGTTTAGTTATTCTTTCCATGTGTGTGACTGTTTGAAGGTTTTAGTGTTATAGAATATTTGTAGAGTGAGTTTATAGTTTATAGGTTATATTTTAGTGGTAAATATAAATTGAAATGCAAGCTAAAATGAATATGATGGTGATAGAGAAGTTGTAGAATAATAATTGTGTGAAATATGAAGATTCTTGCCATTTTTAAGAATTTTTGGATTTAGCCTATAATTAGTAACTTGATTGTGATCCTGTTTTGAAGATGCGAAATATTAAATTAAAATAATAACTTCAGTTATTAATTCAGGGAGGGCCAGGGTTGGGGATGCATGGAGATTAAATTTGTTTCTGATATTTGTTTTTGAGTTTGTATGTTTTACAAAATTATGCTTACCATTACTTAGTTTACATAGTGTTGAGGTAGATGAATGAAGCATGGGTGTGGAGTATGGGTGGAATAATATTGATATTGATGTTATTGATTATTAGAATCTATAATACCAATGTGCAGAATTATAATAACTACTTTTACCTTAGCAGAAAGATTGATAAATTTTCAGTCTCTGATTTTAAAATTAATTTAATTTATTAATCTTGGTCCAATATATTTACTGATGACAACATAAATACAGTTTTTAATAACTTCCTGAATTCCTGTCTAAGAATATTTTACTCTAGCTTCTCTGTTAGTAAATTTCAATGTAACTCCAATATCAAAGCATGATTAACATCTGATGCGTAGTCATCATGTCTTAAAAAAAAAGAAGCTTTTTATAATCGGCAAGAAAAGCAATGATCTTAATTTAAAGAATCGCTACGAAAAATATTGTAAGATGTTATGAGAGGTCTTAAATTAGCTTAAAAATTTCACTTTAATAATCGTATCTAATTCTAAAAATAAGACAAAAACTAGTTTGAGCATCAGCAAAAGTGTCACAAGGAGTGAAGTTAATGTTAATAGTGCGTTCTTGAGAAATGTAAATGACAGTTTAACTAATGATAGTCAAATTAAAGCAAATGCATTTAATAAATATTTTCTAACGGTAGTTGAGAATTTAATCGTAGAAAACGTAAATGATGAAAATAGTTTCTTGGATAATACTAATCCCTTCGAACACCTACATAGTGCATTCAAGCAACCGTTTCCAAACATGAAACTAAAATGCTAAACCACAAATGATAGTGAAGAAATTATTAAATCTCTAAAAATGAAAATTTATCTTGGATATGATGGGGTATCTTAAAAATTCCTAAAACTAAGCTTGTCGCATGTTTTATCTCCTTTAACTTATTTTTGTAATAAAATTATCTCCACTGGTACATTTCCCTCCAGATTAAAGTTTTCAGAAATTCAACCTTTGTTTAAAAAAGGTGACAAATCAAAGACTTCAGATTTCAGACCCATCTCCTTGCTTACAACCTTCTCAAAAATTTTTCGAAAAGCTTATATATATAGGAGACTATATCACCACATAAATTGTAATCATGTTATAGTAAATGAAAAGTTTGGTTTTAGAAATAACTCATCTACTGGAATAGCTTGCTGTAAATTAGTAAACGATATTCTTTTTGTCGTTAAATAATAAATTGCAGGCTGGTAGTGTTTTTGTGATTTGTGGAAGGCGTTGGCTGCATTAATTATAATATATTGTTGTCAAATATTGAATTTTATAGTATTTAAGGTAAAGCCAATAAACTAATTCAGTCGTATTTAAATAATAGGTATCAAAGAGTTTTGTTACAAAATAATCCCATTAAATATTTTTCTAAATGGGAGCCAGTCAAGCACATTGTTCCACAAGGCTGAATACTTGGATCATTACTTTTACTCTTGTATTTTAATGACCTTCCAAAAATTATATCTGATATATCCAAACCAATTGTATTTGCAGATGATACAAGCATAATTATTACAAGTTCCTATCCTTCAGAGTTTAAAAAGAATATTAACAATGTTTTTTTCAAAGTAAACAGTTGGTTGAAAAGAAGTTTATTATTACTAAATTTTGATAAACCCCATTTTCTACAGTTCATAACTTGAAAATAGTCAGGAAATTGGCATGCAAGTTATTTATGAAAATAAATTAGTAATACTTATAATACTGAATTTTTCAGATTAATCACTGATAATGGTATATCTTGGAAAGTCCCCATATTGATGAATGAACTTCTAAATTAAAAAAAGTGTGCTATGCATTTAGGTTCATTAAACCATCCATGTCTTTAGCAGTATGATGGATGACGCATTTTTCATATGTTCACTCTGTTGTATTATATGGCATAATTTTTGTGGGGGCGGGGATTCTTCTCATAGTAGAAGTATATTCAAAATTCATAAAAGAATAAATATAGGTACTACAGGTAGTAGTAATAGGGATTCCTGTTGTGAGTTGCTTAAAAATTTGGTATTCTTGCCTTGCCATCCTCAATATATATTTTCTTTATTATTGTTTGTTGTTAAGAGTAGAGAATTGTTCAGATCTAATTCTGATGTACATAACATGAATACAAGAAGTCATTCTGACTTTACATGTACTTGTAGCAAATTTGTAGTATTTCAAAAGGCAGTTTTTAATTTTGGAATTAGAGTTATTAACAAACTTCTATCATCTATCAAACATTTGTCAAATGACATGAAACAGTTTATATTAGCCCTAGAAGGTTTCTTCTTGCTACCACCTTTTATTGTTTGGACGAATATTTTGGAGGTAAATTAAAGATCTTGGTTCTTTATTAATTAATACTTAATAGAATATTTAAATACAAAATTTGTTGATTGCTGCTATATTACCAATTTTTATATAACAGATTATAATTATAATTTCAAATTGAAAAATTGCAGGTTTAATTTATATTCTAATTTAGTTTTACATATCATTTTATTGTTTTGTTAAGCTATTAGCTATGACAATAGCTGTATTTTGCGTGTATTATATATACCTTTGGTATTTTATATGACTATTTCTATATCTAAGCATCTATGGAATTGAAAAATGAATAAACTGAATAGGGGAAGGCCAAAATTCTCAGGAAAAAACACATTCATTTGCCACTTTTTCTATCAGAAATCCCACATGGACTGTTGATGGATTAAACACATACCTCTGGTGAGGTGCAAGCCACTAAAACTGCTGAAGCAATGGCACAGCCTTCTATCCATGGTGTCATTTAATGAGGTTCACAGGCAAAGAAATTGACAGAGAGTGAGGTTTCAGTACATGAAACATGCAGAAATTTTTCTTTAAACCGTAAACCTCATCTTGTGGCAGTGTTTTTTAGGTTGTGTGGATCACTAGATGAACACACTGCAGTGTTTAATAACTGTCCAACAACTCTGTTGTAAAACAACTCTTCCATAACAAATGAATACATACAGTATGATACACACGAATCAGTTCCAACTCAAAAACGAGAGCGGATGATAGTAGATCCAGTTAATCAATACCAGAAGCTGTAATTACAGTTGTGCGAGCTCCTGAAGGTGGGTGTCAACACCCGAAACATGTAGAGCTGCCTACAGAAATGTAATAAACTGAATAAGTCGCATCTTGTTGGACAGTTATTAAATTCGATTCACAATGCATGGACCCATGTACATAAAACTCTGCAGTGTATTGTTTCTTCTCGCAATCTTTTTATTTCTTTCCAGCTAAAATTCTGGTCTTCAGTGACATATTCTGGATAACTTGCAATATTTAAGTTTTTTAAATGTAGCATATAATAAAATGTAACGAACTGTAATATATCATTAATATGGGAGTTGTAATAGCTGTCACTCATTATAGTGTCTGTTCAACTGTTATTGTCGTACAAGACTCTATGCTGGTCTCTAAAAGATCCTGGTGAATGGCCTAGCATACCATTTACTGTGTGTTTACTTGGTAGGAATTTGATCATCCACACTAAGCCAGAAAAACTTGGCCTATTAAGAAATACAGTTGGCATTTAAATCCAGTCTCCTAAATGTTAATGGATGACTGATATTTCATTCCCAGAGAGGGCTTTGTGATTTATTTATTCACTGCCACATCTGCAGTTGTCCAGCCACAGGGGTGGTGGTAAAATAGGCAGAAAATGTAGCTTCTTCCACTCCATTTATAACCAAATTTTCTGTGTCTTCTTGTTGTGATTTTAAAACACAAGAGAAGCTTTACTGGACAAGCAAGCCAATAAGAAAGGTCATGTCATCTGATATGTAATTATTGTAACCTACACCAACAGGAACAAGCAGTGTGGAGATAGTATACACAGAGAAGGGCAAAGAACAATATCAGCAGCGAGTGAAACTTTGTTCTGGGCCTGAGCCACATCGAAAGCTTGCCAATGCATGGATTGATGCTATCCAACAAGTATGTTAAAATGAACATGAGAAACCATTAGCATATTCAGTGAAGCTTTATTTAAGATGCTGTCCACCTAGTGTTACTATTGTATGAACTAAGCAAAGTCCTTCATGAGAAGCTAAGAGTTGAGCAAGCTGGAAATTCATTGCCTTATTCATAAGTGTTTGCCCCTGGTCCCTATCCTGAGCCAAATGAGTTCAGTCCATAACCTCACACTCTGTGTCTGTAAGGTTCATTTTAATATTGTTCTCTTATTCCTTCCAAATGGTCTCTTCCATTTTGGCTTTTAACAAAAAACTTGTATGGATTTCGCGTCTCTCCTGTGCATGCTACATATCCCATCTGTGTCATCCTCCTCATATTTGTTCAACTGAATGCTTAGTGAAGATTACTGTTTACAAAACATTGTAATCATTTCATATGTACATAGGAAGTAGTTGTACTTAAATCATGGCTTTATACTGCATTCTGCTAATGAGACATCTGCTTGGTTTTTCATGCACATGGAATTGAAACTTGTTTGACCTTCCACATAAAGTGTATACTACTATACACTTTATGTGGAAGGTTTTCTACCCAATTATTTTTTGTGGCATTTCTTTTGTTCATTATGTTCTGGAAGTCTTCATAACAGAACCATTCCTCTTTTATATTTGTGAGGCACCTCCAATGAATCTTGACCAGTACAACACATATGTATAGTGTTAATGCATAATTAGAGAACACAAATTACCTGTCTGTTTATCACTCATCATCATCATCATCACCATCATCATCAGAATAACATTGTTTTTGCAGTTCTAATTCATGTTGAATATACTCCTAAGTTTTATGTAATTTTTGTTACAGGCATTCAAACTGCTTTATGAACATCATGTAGTTAGTAGTGACTGAGTAATATGGATTGTGAAATGCAGCATACAAAGTATTACCACATTTCCAAGATATTGTGGTATTTATGGTTGGGTTGGTATTATTTTTTTCATTATTACTCCTTGCCATTTTCCACTCAGATTTATTATAATGATCAAATATTATACAGGAACTGCTGTTTTGGTTTTATGGCTTCTTGTGATATTACTCCACCCATGCATGTAGGGCATGGTTTGCTGTGCTGTAGCGTGGAGCGTGCCCGGGTGCCGAAAATATAATGGTGTTACTGCTTGCGCAAAAGCTGATGCTTCTCGAACAAGCTATGTGCTACTGCCTCGAGCACAACCTAGCCCGCGGTTGCTAATTCTCGGCAGAGTGCATGGCTGCAGTGGTGTGCAGAGATATGACTACTTACTTCTTTGAAACTACATATTCCTACTCCTTGGGTATGACTGATTACTCCTTTGAGAAGACTGACTTATTCCTTTGGAATGACTGACTGTTTGCTCAGAATGTCATGCCTCGTTTGCAGTGTGAACATGTAGCCGGCTGCTGTGTGATTGGTGGGTGAGCAAAGCATATCACAGTGGTGGGACGAGTGACTGCGTGTGTACTGCCAGTTGGTTTATGGCACAGTCGTGTAGAAGGGCTGTTTCTGAGTACAGTGCTGCCCTGGTTGCTAGAAATGATGTGAGATGTACCACTAGTGTCAGGGTGCACAAGAGGGCCGTTGCTGACTACAGTGGGAAGTTTCCACAGTGTATTTCATATATATTTTTTACATTTGCTGGTAACATGTAATTTGTTTTCATATTTGTTGATTTGTGTATAGGAACTGTTCATGGGTTATCACACATACAGGTTATTTCTTCACATGACATAATTAATAGTAAAAATGGAAGTTTACTCATGCAACATTTGTCTAAATAGAAGTGCATTACTGTATGCAACAGCAGCAAAAATCTTGACATATCTGTTTTTGACTCAAGTGACATGTCCTTACAACAAATTTTTCTGCCCGTTGCACTGAAATTGCTAAATGCTATGCAGAAATTGTTTGGCTGGAGTACAGAAACTGAAAAATCACAAAAGAGATTTCTGTACCCAGGGATGTTAAAAATCAACATTTGATGTAACTGTGTCATCACTTAAAATACATATTAATTACTTACAATAGAAAACCGTTCAGCAAGCATTCACCAAACTGGTTCATTGTAAAGCCAGTTGACCTGCATAGTTAGTTCACTTCCAAGTTAACCTTTCAATACGTGGGTTGGTATTTAAATTTTAGCACATGGGTGATGAAAAGAATAAATTTTGTTTTTAAAGGAAAAGATCAATTTTGACATAAAAGGCAGTTTTTTTTTTTAAACCAGCATATTATGCAGCATGTCTTAAAAATACAACAACTTCCCTTGTTGCTTAAATATATATAGTGAATCTCTAGGGTTGTTTTTTATGCGTCTTGGCGTATGTGAGTGTAGGTTATTTTGAAGTTACTTGAATGAAGAGAGACCAACTTGGTGTCACTTGCTTTATTATTTCATTATTTACTGGTCAACATGTTTCGGATGTTAATACATCCATCCTCAGGAGCTTGTGACTTATTTGATGAGTTATTGCATGGGTTGTATGGTTCTGGTTCGATGTGTGTTGGTGTTGCATTGTGGTGGTGTGGTATCCGTATGCAGGCTTCACATCGAACCAGAACCATACAACCCATGCAATAACTCATCAAATAAGTCGCAAGCTCCTGAGGATGGATGTATTAACATCCAAAACATGTTGAGCAGTAAATAATGAAATAATAAAGCAAATTACATCAAGTTGGTCTCTCTTTATTCAACTATAAAGATGATGCACGGTCCAATAAACATAAGATTTGAAGTTACTGTTAGGCCTTTTGACTGGGTGTAAATTTACTGCCATGTGGAAATGTCTAGATTGTGGCTGAAAATTTTCCATTAAAATACCACATATCCTAATAAGTTAGGGAATGTACAGAGAATGGAAGAAAATAGAATTCCCAAAAAAGTATTATATATGAATTTGGAAGCAAGAAGGCTGAGAGGTAGACCAAGAAATAGATGGCAAGATAAAGTAAGGGAGGATGGAAGACTAGGTGGAAAAGGGTAGAAGGAAAGGGTCTATAACAGATAGGAATGGAAGAAGCTCCTGAGAAAGGCAAGGAATCGTCGCATTCTGCACATGCCAATGGAATGAATGAATGAATATCCTCATAAGTAAGATGCTTAGAAAATTAAAAATGGAAAACATAAAAGATGGGATTTTTAAATAAATTAAATATTATGTATTATTAAAATTCATTACTGAACAGTTGTACTGGTTTTGTGACAGCTGGTATGAGAGAAATCTTTGTATTCTGTATGGGTAATATACCTGAAGCTCTTAACTTCAGTAATTTTTAGTTATTCACCAACATTGCTTCCTCCTACAAGTATCCACAGGTGATTATTGTATGTACTTTAATAAATTTAATCACTGTTTGAAGAATTCATAGTGTAGTTTGTAATTATGGAAAATATAATTCTTTACATTTCGTGTGCACACGTGTTGCAATGTTCCATACTTTTTAGGTATAGAATACTAGATATGTAAACATATGATATTCATATCTCTTCTGTAAAGTGCATATAGAAAATGAAAAATACTGCTGTTGTGTCACTTGTTGCTTGTTGGCTGGATAGCGAACTTCACGTCTTGTAGGAAGTAGTGTAAATTTTTTAACACATGACCACTAAAAGTTTTTGTGTCTGCACTGTGTGTTGCTGGTAATGATAGTGAAATGATTGACGCATGACAAAAAGTCCTTTAGGACTGCAAACTCAAATGGGCTATACTGTTCGAGCCTCTGATGAGGAGGACAGTGATTAATGCAAAGTAACATTGTTGGGCCGATGACTGGCAAAGGAAACTGAAGTATTGCAAGAAAAACCTGCTGCAGTGCCACTTTGCCCATTGTAGATGCCGCATGGACTCTCCTGGGATTCAACCCAAGCCCTTGCTATCAGAAGGTGAAGAAGAATCACTAGACCAACTCTACACTTTTAGTAACATTGTGGTGTTTCTAAGTGTTGTGCAGTTTGACTTTATTTTGAAATAAGGTATAAGTTGTGGTTTGTTAAAAATATTAAGTTACACTGATTTTTCGTTGAATACTGAACCATTTATTTGCTTTTCTCAGTATTGGAGAACACAAAGGTCTGTTAGTGAGTTAAAGGCTCACAAAGAGTCAGGACATACACATGTATCTTGTGGCTTCTCAGGCCAGTGTGTATTCCTGCTTGGAAATGTGAATGTTGTTGATGGCTGTAGGTGATGGAACAGTTCCGTGACAAATTCTTAATATGAATTTTGTATTACAAAAATTCTGAACTAACACATCAGTATGAATTGTATGGATGCAACTGGTACTGTTTTCCCTGTTACAAAGACTTGATTTGTTTGTTCTAATTCTAACTGCAGTCAGATTTAAAATTAGTAAGTGCAAGTGTAGTTTTGTGCCTAACTGTTATTGAGTCACAGATTATTATTTACTCAGATCTGAGGTGACCACTTAAAATCTGGGGTATAAGAATGAACAGGGGATTCCGAGAACTTACTGTGGCTGCTGTCCATGGAAATACTTATCTCTTCTGGTGGTGGAGTTCAGTTAGGGGATTCTGAGAACTTACTGTGCCTGCTGTCCATGGAAATACTTGTCTCTTCTGGTGGTGGAGTTCAGTTAACATCATGAATATAGTGTTCTTCACATGTGCTGATAAACAGGATATGTGTTATAGCTACATTAGCCTTAATGCTTTAAATGAGATGATGTATGAATTGTTAAATCCAATGTTCTGTGTGTCATTGTGTCTCCAACTTAGATATTGCACACCAATTGTGTGTTAAATATTTGCTGAGGACCAGTACCCGGTAGGCCTACTTATTAATGAGTTTTGAATTCATTGTCATAGATACAGCACATGTCAAATTGAAGTACTGCTTAAATATAAAATAGTGTTAAGGTAATCTGAATTTTAGTGGAAGTTGATGTTTTATCAGTATTAAAGATGTTATGAAAATAGTATTCTGTTTCTTCTGGTTCTTTGCAGGCTGGTGGTGGTCCTTGGTTTCAGAAACCCTGCTCTACAGTTGTGCTATGGACACACGTGTTTAATTACTATTCAGCTGCAAGCTGTTCGTATCTAAGTAGTCAGCTGCAAGACATATCAAGTGATGATGAGTAATTTATCTGCATTGATGGTCATTTATACCAGTCATTTCCTACAGATATTCTGCCCAGCTCTGACATGTGTAATGATTGCCAGCAAATTTATAGTTCCTTCAAGATGGTACAGAAGAATGAAGTTGCACCACCTGAAACAGCAGCAGTTTTATCTCCTCCCAGTTCTCTGAAAATGAATTTTGGTCTTAGACTTCAAGGAATAGTTCATTTTCAAGATCTTATAAGAGAATGAATTTGATATGTATTCCTTTAGTTACCTGACTGTATGATGACCCTCCATATAAGATGACTTTGCTTCACAGTCTTCAGTTTTCAGGTAAATGTCTGTACAGAATGTGTTTAACTTGGTATGCAGCTATAAAGGATCTCTCATTTTTCAAAAAAATGGGGAAAATTCTTGTCTTATGTTTTGGTAAATACATTTTTACTGACTGCGGACCAATGAATAATGCAGGGTTAACTGTTCATACTTATGATAAAACCATATTAAAATAATATTGCATCACAGTAGTATGTTATGCAGATGGCATATATACCCATATGAGTATATGTAGCCTAAATCCTGAGCTAATTTTTATATACATTATAGTACAGAAGTTTAGGTTGCTATCAAAATCACCAAATTTGTTTCTTTTATATTGCCTATAACAAGCCTATTTGGCCTAACATTTGGAAGAATGATAGTAATAGTGAAGTGACTAAATAATTTGTACAGAACTTATGCTTCTTTAAATTGCATGTCAAACATTTCTTGCTCAAATTTATACAGGCATCATCCTTCCTTTTAACCTAATTTAGAGTTTTTGCTTATAATTGAAACTGTCTTCCGTACCTGATGAGACAGCAGATATTCCCTTAAAAAAGTATTACTCAAAATTTAGGTGGTGCCGAGTCTTAGGTTAATGATATTGCCAACTTGTATACAGCCACTCCCCAACTGACAATCAAATTAAGTATGATCAAAGTGTTTGTATTTATTTTCTTGACATTTGGCAAACTTATTTGTCTGTGATGTATTTAACAAATATCTGATTATCCTTTTTATATTTCACCGAAGAAACTTTGGGTTTTT
>Ga0136643_10007188_pt1 | contig 16066 bp, 13 predicted proteins | sample TergutLab28metaG_FD_96883 | JGI IMG/M metagenome (GOLD analysis project Ga0136643, IMG submission 96883) | Labiotermes labralis P1 segment gut microbial communities from Petit-Saut dam, French Guiana - Lab288 P1 (version 3) (version 3) | ecosystem: Host-associated > Arthropoda: Insects >... | reverse complement strand
GGGAGGGGCTGAGTGTTTTTTTTAGATTTAAAAATTTTTTTCCCTACTTGCTTTACCGCACCCTCCCCCCCCCCCCCCCCCCCCCTTCCCTCCCAATACTAATCATACAGTTCTGCTAGCTCCAAAAAACAACTTACTTGAGCTACCACCGAAAGTTGCTGCTGAAGATTGGTCAACATGTTAGACTCCTTCTTGTGATGTGGTGACACACTGGACTCATTTTTTAACTTTGTGCTCACCACATTTTTCAGCTTGTCTGATAAATGCCTGTTTTCTGTAACAAGTTCCTTCAGGTCACTGCGGAGTGATGTGTGCTCTGCCTGGAGGTATTGAAACACATGAGAAACACAGTTAATACAAATTTGAATGACCACATCCCGTTGTGCATGTGTAATAAATTTTATTGCAAAGTGCTGTCACACACAACAATTGAATGTCAGTTGTAGTTTTACAACTACAACTGATATTCAATTGTTGTGTATGACGGTACTTTGCAATAAAAAAACAGTTAATACAGTACAACCATCAAACCATATAAGGGAAAGAGGCACAGATTCATTCATTCTCAACCTTGCCACTAGATGTACATGAGTACATAATATAGCAGAAATAATTCCACAAAGCCTCCAGCTTCCTGCACTGGTAATGTTAGTGAGCCTAGGCTGATGTCACAAGTTGGCAGAGTAAGTAAAGTTGTTTGTGTGTGGGTGTGTGTGTGTTTGTATAGGCCAGTGTGTTACCGCAATCAGAGCATTGGAGGTGCCATTATTTGTCTGCTTATGTAGCAGCTGCAATCATGTGACTGAGGTAGGACAGCTAAAGGTTTGTGAGACTCAACGCTGTCATGTAAAACAACAGTGACTTTTTGGATGTAACTCTGGCTATACACAGTGAGCACAACAAACAATACAGTAAGTCATGCACAAGATCCTGAGCCAATTCACAAAATCAAAGGGCTGTGTCATGGCAGAAGCAGTCACTGGTCTCTCACCACATAGGTCTGGGCTCAGTCCCTGACCAATCTATGGTGGATGTGTGGTGGACAAGTTTGGGCTGGGACAGTTTTTAAGTCCTGACAATGTCATTCTATCAATGATCCACACACATATTGATATGCCATATAACTTCACAACTGACAGTGTCTTGAAATAACACACATAAAAAGTCATGACCTCACACTCCACTTCTGTAATCAGTCTCCTAGTTAACCTTTTGACGCCTAATGTCAACTATAGTGGTCGTACCACACCGCTAACCTTCAAAGTTGCATTTTATATATTTATTCAACAAATATAGGTACCGAATATTTTAAACGTGGTGTATAATCTCCTTTTTTTCCCCTTCAAAATGCAGTTTGTTTCATAATTCTAACATATTTGGTTCCTGTATTATTCACATTTTATATACAGGTGTGCTAAAATAAAAAAATAATTCTGGCGCCAAAATGTTAAAGAAGTTCCGCGATTATTTCTACCAAAATAATATTCCTTTAATAAAAAAAGTATACTTCAAAGTAGCCATTACAGAAATGTATTCACAGATCCCCTGGCAACTGGCACACTTTGGAAACCCCTGATCTAAGTGACCCATTCCATACTCCAGTGTAATTATATCCCCATCAAAGCTGTATGTTCATCCCTTCTTTATCATCTTGATTCATATATCCTATAAATAACTCAAATGTCACACAAATGGTGGACACTGAAACACAAAGTATGATCAACATAATTATGTCACATCAATAATCTTTCTTTAAAATTACAATTTTTGCCATTTGTCTTCTATTTGGCATGTAAGTATTAAAAAAAAACAGAACATGAACTGGTGTTTTGACTTTGAGGAAGGAGGTATGGCATGACAGCTGGGAACAGTGATCCATCTTCTTGTGGGACTGAAAATATTTGTCTAGCTACTAAATATTTAAATTCTTCTGATCTCTGCCCCAACACCTGACATTTGAGAAAACAAATTTCTATGTCCTGAAAACATTCTTATAACTCCAAACAGTCAATAAAATTATGTCTTTCTATGGTCTGAACACATCTAAAATAATACAAATATTTCCATCTTTCCACAGCTATGTATATTCCAATATTAAGAATATTTGTGATGTTGTTGTAGCTGCAATTTACAGGTAATTTAATAATGCTGTCAGTAACATGGACTGCACAGCATCGAATGATCATATGACAGTGAATCAGTGAACTGAAAATGACATGGAAGGAAGTGATAAGAGCCAATCTTCAGGCACTATACCAGCATTTGCATGGAGAAACTGAGGAGAACCGTAAGAGCATCCCAGCTGCAAAGTGGCTCATCCCAAATACAACTCAAAAGCAATACTGCTTGAACCAACTTGCCTGTACCTCTAAGGCGTTTACAAACTTGCATGGCAATAAGGATTCTGAGATGGCATCATAGTATAGGATACACTCATACGGGAAGTAGTAACGAGGGGATTCACTCATCACTGTGTACACAACAATTGGTAACTGCAAAATAAATGCTAAGACTGCCATATGAAAAGTGTAGTTTTCAAGATCCACAGACTCTTAACCCTTTGCAGACTAAATGCAATAGTAATTTTCTGTCCAGTGCTCTGTGATACCAAAAGTGCACTAGTTTGTCTGATGTCTCCCAGTCGGAAACAAGGCTGTGCCAGTACCACCTTGTCCAACACCATCCTCACACAGACTGGCCCAGCATCAAACTTGGGCCTCTGTCCTGAAGTCTAAACTCAACCTGAATTATATTTAAAGATTTGGTTCATACCACATACTAAACACATTCTATCTTGGTTACAAAAATCATCTGGTTCAGTACAAAACACGTACATACGTGTGGGCAGAACATAGAATTCTTTAATGTTAAATCTACTAGTATATAAAATAACCTAATCACTGGGCTTTAAAGGGTAGACCACAGCCCCATGCTTAACTAGGTGGACAGCTTCACACTCCACTCATTTTACCATCACAAAAAATGGTGATTTAATAGGCCAAAAGGTGGTCTATACAGTGTTTGAAGATATTCGCTTCGTTAATGGTTTACTGAATGACTCTGTTAACAGCTCAGACAGCTTAGCTTCAAATGATACAATGACTGGCAAATAATGAGCTGCAAAGATTGTACAAGATAGTGGTCATGTTCTAGCACATGCCAGGAGAGAGTGAGTAAGACCATGTAACTTGAGACAAGTTGGTCTCCAAACCTAGACTTAAATCAGGAATATCCTGAAATGAACAAAAGGTATTATGCTGTCAAATGTGATGCTCAATGGCACTATAAAACACAGAATGCAATGTACTACTCTCTGAACCTTACCTTATAAAAATCGACCTGCTGCTGCAGAGCACCAACAAATGCCTCATATTCATGCAATAATGATGGCAACAAACTGTTGTAAAAAGCAGAATAAATATTAAATTTGAATTTCATATAAAGTGAAGGATTCATGTATGACCAGACTATTTATCACTCTTATGACATTACACATAAAATACACTCTCAATCATCACTACACCATGAAAACCTAACCTAATGTCTTTCAAGCATTCAATTATTGCTGGTACATAATCAACAATTCACACACTACAATTCATGAGTTATTCAACACATGCAGCTTAGGGTACAGCAAATTCCACAAGTTTCTGTTGCAACACAGGTACAGTACCAAATTAGCTATGTCATTTCTTTTGGTTCATTCATTGCCAATTAATTACACTGCCCTTTGACATTATGCTGGTATGTTATTTGCCAACAACAGAACAGGGCAGTAGGCTTTTTGGTACCAACTTTATAGCAGTCAACAGTGAACTGTGATTGAGGAAAGTGTAGATTATAGTGTTGTTACATCACAGGGAGAGGAAACATAACCATTGTCCTCTAATCCACACTGCATGATTCTGATAGTGTATTATTTATTTTTGTGTAGTGTGTTTCTGTTGTGTGCATTGTCTATTGACAGATGCTGGATCTGTGAAACGTGTGTGTGCATGTGTGTGTGTGCTCCAGACAGTGGCAGTACACACAATGACAAACATCACAACAAAACAGCAGCAACTGAGACCTCCCGCCTACCTGCCTGGCCACTGTACAACCCCCTTGAAACTCCACATTTTAATGAAACTTGCAACAGGGGCAGCTTGAAAACAGTCACAGTTCTGCCATTCAGTACAAAGGTTATTTGATAATTACTGCAGGAGTTGAATAACATGTAGCTATGCTCTAAACAAGAGCCAAGAATTGTTACAAACCTTTACATTTTTACCTCACTAAAAAATGACTGAGGGAGAAAGCAATCAGGTATTTTGATCATCATACCAAAGTGTCGGGCTTTCAAATTGCAAGGTTGGCTTGTAAAAGTGAATCAGCCTTGACTGGTTCAGCAGCACCTATTTGGGCTTAAGCAGTGCCACATAGTGACACTCTATATACTGTAATATTCCAATATACAATACTGCTGATCTTACTCAGTTTCTGCATACTGAGATGCATTTGATGACGCTGGGATGAACTCCTTGCTGCCAGCTGTGTTCTTGTTATCCATCAGGAAGCTATATACGATGGTGTCTATCAGGACTTAATTTTAAACATTGCTGTCTGTTGCATTATAGGGCACGCAGCAAATCTTGCAAACCAGTTTCTCAAAGGAAAATCCTGGATTAGTAGAGTATGCTTAAGCTGAAACTGAAGAAACTCTAATTCAATTGAAGGCCATATTACTATCCCATAAACTAAAGAAGTGGAGTGGATGAACTTGATATTCAATCTACACTTTCTCAAACATAACTAACTATAAGAGCTGAACAGTTTATTTTATGTATAAAAGTAAATAAACCTGAATTAACAGATGACAGTTTATACTTTTTATTTGTTCACTAACAAATTAGGTGAGGATCACGTGAATGACACCATTGTGCATACATACTCACTTACTTACTCCATGGAGCAGAGTCCTTCTTGAGAAGCTACTCGGTTCTCAGCTAGTCAAGAAATTCCCTGCATTTTATGGAACCAGAAGGTTCATTACCGCATTCATACGTGACTGCCATCTGTCCTTATCCTCAACCACATCGATCCAATCCATGTCCTCAAAGCCCACTTCCTGAAGATCCATCTTAATATTATCCTCCAATTTATGCCTGGGTCATCCAAGTGGTCTCTTTCCCTGAGGTTTCCCCACCAAAACCCTGTATACACCTCTACTCTCCCCCATACATGCTAAATGCCCTGCCCATATCATTCTTCACGATTTGATCACCTGAACAATAGTGGATGAAGAGTACATATCATAAAGCTCCTCATTATGTAGTTTTCTCCAATATGGAGAGTAGCTCTGAATAAAATGAATAAGCAGTCATGAACAGCTGACAAGGACTGGTCCTCCAGTTTGGGGGTTTGGCGAGGTGCTGACAACTTCTCACCTTAAAAACTGGCTGTATAATGTTACACGAACACGTGCCTTGTACACATATATACATACATACAAATATATGCATTTCATTAATCCATCACATTGCCTTAAGAGCTACTGGATGTGAAACAAGTCATTTAGCACCGTACAAGACCAATATACTGTCAAAAGTCAATATTATACAAATTATAATTCCTAATTATATACAAATTAAAACCAGATTTAAAGTAGCTAAAATAATAAATAAATTTATGATATAAATCTATTTCCTTTGAGTCATCACCAGTCCTTATTGTACACCAATTACTTAAAATATTCATCAGTAGAACAAAGAAATTTATATCAATTATAAATTTTTTCAGAGCTGCTATAAAGTGCTCCTTATTTGTTACTAGTTCAGCAGTAGATATTTGTAATGCATTAAATGTCTTTATACTCGCATATTAGATACCCTTCTGATAATATGTTAAGTTAGCCACTGCTCTGCAAAGCCATAATCTGATTGTGAACAGAAGAAGAATTAAAGGTGAAATGTTCCTAGATGTTTGTCAAAAATGCCATCAAGCAAAGTGTGTACTGAGATTTTGAGGCTCAACATCACTGTTGTGTATTAAATCATAATGTACAAAATGAGTCTGAAGCAGTCTAAACACAACTATATTTGGTATCTGTAGCTAGCAATGGTAGGTAGCTATCAACAACTACACGTTTTGGCCATCATCAGGTTGTTCATACTAAAGTAGATAAACTAATATTTTGTATAAGTTTATCCACTTTAGTATGAACAACCTGATGATGGCCACCATGATGGCCGAAACGTGTAGTTGTTGATAGCTATCTACCATCACTAGCTACAGACACCAAATATAGTTGTGTTTAGACTGCTTCACACTTCCTTTGTACATTGTGTGTACTGAGATGTTAAAGTTAATATTTTTAATGTTTGGAATATAGGTTTATATGGTTGTTCTAGATTTAGATCCTGTCATGATTCTTATGGTTTTCTTCTGCAGCTGAAATACTTTCCTACTTTCTGATGAGAGTCCCCAGTATATCCATACTCGATTATGGAATAGAAGTAAGCACATTATGGTTACATTAAATGAGTACATGGATCTAATTACATAGCGAGTGCTGCTCATTTTTGGTATTATTAAATCGATGTGTCTGCCATTCCATACATTTATCTAGACCTAGTACAAGCAATTTTGTATTTGTTATATTACAAATAATAATGGTCCTAGGATTGATACTTAAGGAACTCCACATTTTATTGCTCTCCAGTTTGAAGAAAATTTATGCTGATGATGCCGAGATATTACATTAACCCTTTGCTTCCCATTTGTGAGGGACTCAAACCATCTGATATTAACTCCGTGTATTGTGTAACAGTACAATTTACCTCGAAGGGTTTCATGATTAACACAATCAAATGTTTTGGGCAAATCACAAAAAATAACTCTTGCCAGCTGCTGTTGATTTAATATAGTAAGAATATTATCAGGTAGAGTAAAGATTGCTTTTTGAAACATAGTACCTTTCCTGAACCCAGACTCCTCTGGTACCAATATACTGTTTACTTCTAAGTGTTTATTAAATCTATTAAACACTGCAGTTTCTAAAAATTTTGAAAAGGTTACCAACAATGATATTGGTCTATAACTCATCATTTTAGCCTTATTGCCGTTTTTATGTACGGGTACTCTTAACAAAGTAGCTGAGGATCACGTGAATGACACCCTTGTGATTTTGACTATTTGTGTTAGACATAATAAAAAGCAGAGGTACTTAAATAAAACATACAATGCTGTCTACAGGCCTTTAGCTATTCTTGTTCAACATTACTTAAGTTCAGGAGAACAAAACGAGCCCCTTTGATGGTATCCCAAACGTCCGCCCACTGCACCCGATTTCTGTAAGATCTACTCTGCCAGGTCTAGCCTACTGTATCCTGCGAGGGCATAAAAATAATATACGATGATTTCGATTCTATGTATCACCCAAGCAAATCGTTATCGATGTAAGGAGCAACCAGTGTTACCAGTTTCAAAGTTAATAACTTTCCATACAAATATACACCTACTTTGTGAATGTTGTCTTTCGTAATGGCAAAGAATTCACCCCAGAAAGAATATTTTATCAGGCTATGTGATTGTTACACGTGACGAAGTCCTTAAAGAGGCACGCTCTAAGTCACCTCTCCCTGTTTATGCAATTCCAAATTCGCAAACGTTTTGTAAGAGTGGCAAGTAAACTGTTCCTGCTCATGATAAAGCTAACTTTATCTGGTTATTTTGGCGACCAAATTGAAAATATGCACCGATACGGGTAGCCATAAGCTACATTAAAAAAAAAAAAACACACACACACACATATTTGTCAACATAACCTCTCCTCAAAAGCGTTGCAATTTCATAGCACAAATTTTGCAACAATATTTGAAGAACCTGCACATTTTGACATACATACTTCTTACACACGAGCAGTGTTTCAAGTTGTCACAAAGCGAACACCTCAACACACTCATCCGTAACAAAGGAATGAACTCATCAACACAACCCAAACTAAGCTATAATGTGTTCGAACGTCGCCAACTAACGCAAATGTGAGTGCCTAAGAATCAATCGAATGATTGTATTCGCTATAGAAAACCAAATGGAAATTGGCATATTTAAATTAAGGCGTAATATATTAATATAAGTAAGTACAACTGTGCCGTACGTGTGTGGCGGGAAAATTTAAAACTACCGGTTGGCATACCTCATTCTCAACAGCCATGCGTTTAGCCCCGTTTGATAAACGACATGGGTAAAATGCTGGACACAAATCGCAACATAAGCTGGAGCATTGGCCAATGTTTCGTTTCGCATTCGTGCGTGCGTGGCTGTTTAGCGTATGACACCTAAGGTCCTGCTTCCAGGGTACTTTTTAGATGCATTTGCAAGATCGCGAAAAGCGACTAGTACATAACGTACATACCTTGTTTCATAGATTCATCAAATTCGGCTCACTTATCAATATCAATACAACACAATAAAACATAACACAATAATAAATAAACGTGGGCTTATTTGCTGAGCAATCCTGTAATATCATGTGAACAAACACATATAATATATAAAATATAAAGTATAAAAATAAAAACGTTTTAAATTGTTCAGCAGGCTTATCACATAACATATACCAACATCATGAATCAATCAACTTGTATTAATCAACATATATAGCCCCTCAAATTAATTACCATAACACCATAGGGGCAATCATCTGTGACATGAATCTACTGTACGTAATGATATCCCTATGGATCGTAAATATAATTTAAAAACTCATTTATAGAATAAAATGATGGATATAATAATAAATTTTTCAGTTTTCCTATAAACTGATTCTCGTTTTTTCCAGAATGAACTATATATTTGGGTAATTTATTAAAAATAATTACACTCCTGTAGCCAACACTCTTTGACATAATGACAAATTTGTTTGTGGTACATGAAGACATTCTATTTCTTGTAAATTTAGAGTGTAATATTAAATGAGAAATATTCCCAGTTATTAACTAAAAATTTCAGCAGGTACAATATATATTACAAGGGGACAATAAATATCATTGTGCTTATAGGACTTATCCCCATCATTATTCTTAAAATTTTGTGTAAGAGAAGAATTTATTAATATCCATTGAATTACCCCAGAAGGTCACTCCATAAACCACAGTTGAGTGGAAATATGCACGACTTACCATCTTAAGCGTTGCTAAATTGCTCCAATGCTTCACGAGTTTCCAACTGCATGGCATGTGCTACTTAGTTTTGGTAGTGTAAGCTTAATATGCGTTTTCCAGTTCATGTGTTTATCAAATTCTACTCCAATAAATTTAGTGTTTATTTCTTCTTGTACACTTTATCCTTACAAAAGACTTGGAAAAGTGCATTAGTTTGATAATCTGAATCAAGTTTAATTATTGTAGTTTTTTTTAGGTTTAAGGACAAACCATTTCTCATGAAACATTTGTTTATATTATCCAGTGCAATTACAGGTTTTGTTTGAACTTCATGTATACTAGTACTAAAGATTAATACACTGGTATCACCTGCATATAATAGCAGTTTAGAATCAAATTTATTCCTAACGTTAAATTGTTCATGTATAGTAAATATAACAATGGACCCAGAATGGAACCCTGGGGTACACCACTTTTTAAAGTTTCCCAATTTGGAAAGGTTTTACCAGGTTCATTATGCCATATTTCAGCTTTCTCTTCTGTTCTCCAAATAGGATTTAAACCACAGTATTGCTGTACCATGTATAACATCATATAATAGTTTATCCAAAAGAATATCATGGTCACACAATCAAAAGACTTCAGTAGATCACAGAAAATTCCTACTATTTGGCTACTTTCATCCATCTGTCCACATAGAACAATTCGGCATGGACTGGACAGATTTCCATGAAATTTCAGTATATTTAAAAAATCTGTCAAGAATCAAGTTTCACTAAAATCAGACAAAAATAATAGGTACTTGACATGAAGACCAATCTAAATCTTTGATCATATCTCGCTCATTTCTTCGTAGAAAGATAAAAGTTTTAGACACAAGTGGTGGAGAAAGTCAATCACACATATTATGTTCAATAAATTCCCCCCCCCCCCTCAAAAATGGTGCCATTTGAGAGATGTGGAAAAATATTGTAGAGCCAGGCAGGCCACATATGGCAATATAATACTGCGCATGTGCATTGCATGCTGGAAACCTAAGGCTACAAACACACAATATCTAACACTTATTACTTTTCTACTGCAACTATGGTTGCATGAACACGCCCCAATGTTACGTTATACGTGCATTGCCTGTCTTGTTATCTTGGTAAACCGTTCATACCAGTTTGGCTGAACTGACTTCAAAAACCCCATAATTGTTATGCTTATGCCCTGTTTTTCTTTGTTCTATCCAGAGTGATCAAATCAATTTGACAGGAGAAGTATGTGACACACATATGAGTCAGGTTTTCATGGGAAAAGAGTAAAGAGACTGCTTGGTATTCCCAAATATAGATGGGAAGACAACATTAATTGGAACATAAAGTATAGTGGGAACACTGAAACACACTGATAAATCAATCTTTTATTTTGGTTCTCCTCTCATGGCTTGGTGTGCCTGCAGAATAAGGCAATTAGGGTCTGCAGAACTTCATAATAGTACTGTACTATAGCTTTCATCTCAGAAGTTAGAAGTTCTGAAACTGCATGTTAAAAACAGCATGCAACTGCCTTTACTTGATATTTCATGCGTGGAAAGTTTTACATATCACTAACCAAACTGCAATGTAGGAATACGCAACACTGAAACAAGTCCACATTCAGCCATGTTAATTTAGAGTCAGTTACAACAGATCCACATTTCCTGATAGCAAGCCATCCAAACCCAGATCTACAGCTTCCAAATTACCAATTCTTAATCCTGAAAGGCTACAGATACCTCACTCTCTTGCAAAACTTAACTGACCCCATGGTCATTAAGTCTGTCATCTAAAGGTTGCAGAAGGATTAACCATGTTACTGCCTATGTGTCTTAAGTTTTCAGGGCAAATGAAATCAGTATAATTATCTTCAGCTATGCCAGGTGGTTCAAGTAACTCTATGACATGTTACTGTACTTAAATGAGCTGACATGGCTGCCAACTTGAGGACAATTTACTGGAGTTACTGCCTAATGACAAGGTGCAAAGATGAATGCAACTGAAGACAGAACAGGCCACAGCAGCATCTCCTGAAGCAGCAGTCAGTATTGTTACTCGTCATAAGCGAAGCAGTTTACTGTAAGGTTAAATTATTAAGAGAACTACCAGATTAAATTTTTCATCTCTTCATTACATTGTGAATGCATGAAGACTGTGGGTTAGAAATTTGATGCACGTTGGGCTGGGACACAATTAATTCTTTTGTGTGTCTGAAACTCCTTTTTTTAAAAGGCAAGGCATTCCCGTTGTGTTATCATCAATTATGGTATGTTTCTTTTTCTGTCAGTTGTACACAACCTTATGAGTTGTACAACACTAACATGAAAAAGATAGACACCTATTTTCTATAAGCTGTATACAGGTACAACAGTACAGTTGTGCCTGAGCTTATTTAATTAACATTATGCCATTAAGACATACACAGAAATGCAGTTACAGTTCCACACATTCCTAACCTTGGCCCTAGATGGGCATAAGTATCACCTTTGTGTCCTGGCCACTCTACCCCTTGAGTTATGACTCCAGTTCCCATTGGAGATGACATGACATTGGCTCTAGAATCAGTCTGGACACGTTGAAAACAATAATCTCTATCAGTACCAGTAAATCACACACTGATTCTCTGGTCATCCAGGGTGTAGCATAGTTATATCATGTTTTTAAATATGGAAAAACACTCGTCTAAATTGCAGGGAATATGAATGATGCATTTTATAACAATGTTAAAATGACATTGCAGTTTGGAAGGTGTGTATCAGTGTTCTGCAGAAACCTTCTGCCTCCATGTTGATGGACACCAAGACAGAGGTAGCTGGTTCGCCTGAAACACTGGTACATACATATACCTGAACACATGATGTCCAATCTAGTCAGGCATCACCGTGAGAACCTCCAATCACTTTCTACAAAACACTGCCCAGTGCATGATATCCAAGGTTCACGCCAGTGACTAAAGCATACGCTTCTGGGATTTGACACTGTGTTCTGAAGATGGGGGCAGCAGATTCCACTGAGATGTCAGTAAATTTCTACTAGATTACACGGTGTCATATCCCAGTAGGTAGTACTGTTTGCTGCACATTCATTTACAGTATATGTGTATTTCAGAATACAAGTATTCAAGGGAAGTTTAAATTTTATGTGATGGCAGTGTATTACTATAAAATAAATACTGTGGAATTTTGAGGTCTCAGTACTATTTTATGGGTACGCTAATCACAAGAGTTAAATAAAAGTGCTTCACATTGTTTCATGTTTGAACTACATTTATTCTTCTTTAGGTGGAGATAATGTACATCAGCTTTCAAACTTACTGGCATGAGAACTGAACTTATTATACTTCTTACATGCTTACAGTATGTTATCAGGCCATATTCCCTGGTTTATGGATGGGGTTTGTAGTCCTCCTTTCAATGGAATCTATGGATAACATTTCATAGAAACCTGCTGCCTCCTCTTTGGTGTGCAAGCAATGAAAGGAAAAAAAAGGTATGTGATGTACGGAAGAAAGGTCCAGGACCACATGTATGTATGAACCAATCAGGATCAGGGACCCTGACAAATGCTGTGTGTCAATTTGGAAAAAAAGAAAGGTGTTGTAAGAGGACCCATGACCGTTTGTTCACAATAAATACAACAGAATATCATCCACTTTGCTGATAAAATGCAGAACTTTCAGAACCTCTCAGTTATTGGCCATAGCTTTAGTGACTTGGGTTAGCAATGACATCTCCTTCAACAACACTCTATAACAATTTGCAGTACACTGCACATCGTCTCACCCTGTTGCAAATTTCATTATACTACTGGACTGCCTCTGGAGCTGGTCTAGTGTGACTGAACAAAGGTTCTACTTTCTAGTAGAAAAATACACCATATTTCCCTAACATTAGATGAGAATCTGTTCCAAATTCATCACCTACAGACAGGGAGGCAGCCCTATAATTACACACAAAGTAAAAACATGGTCTGAATAAGCAGTTTCCTAAAAACAGAACAGCACCAAGGGGGTTTACTCTATATGCAATTCATCTTAAGTTCAGGTAAATACAGTTTGTCTCACTGTTTAGTGACCACAAAACTCTGTCTGCAGTTTCCTACAAGTTCTAACTTCATGCAACCTTCATTAGTCTTCATACTGTATTTAGGCATGTTTCTTATCCTTTCACATTTCATGTGTAGTGTCATATACAGTTTCTCAACTTTTGTATTTTAATCTGTATTCAGTTGCCAAACAAGCAAAGGAACATAAGGATGTGGTTTTAACTATTAAAACACAAAGCAGAAATTATACAAATGGCTGAAGAAGAAAGTTGCACGTAACAATATAGGAGTGAAATATATGTGGAGGAAAAAAGTGTCCATGACATTTGGAGAAGTAAAGTCAAATTAATAAATTATATAAAGAATAATGATGTGACAAGTGGCTTATCAAAGTAAAAGCCAATGCAAACCGTACATTTTTCACATTGCCAGCCGAGCTGAGTCTGGCTTAACTTAATTGAACTGGTCTAAGTGAACGACTATTCACATAGCAAGCCAAGTGAAGCTGGAAATGGTGTGGCCAACAGTCTTGAGACTAACGGTTTTGATGAGGCATCTTTCATGGAATTATAAAATGTTAATGACTCATTTAATACTGATAAGGATGTAAGGTTACATGAAATAATACGAGAACAAAAAGTGTAGGGATGGATTTACTGCCTATTTTAACAGTGACATGGGGAGATTACCTGACAATTGTTGATTACAACACAGCTGATGAATGCAAAACAGACAATGACTAAATTATATGGTGGCAATATATGAATATGATGTGTAATAAATAATAATTGGATATCAAAATACTTTACATGATTCTGTTAGCACATGATAAAATTAATCATATTTCAATTAATGGACAGTTCATTGTGTAAGGCACTTCTTCCCACAGTTTCACTGTAAGTTCTACATTTTTATAGTTTTCATCACCCTTTTCCCACACAGCTCACCTTAGATGCACCACGTTAATTAGAATTTCACAGCCTAAAGCCCTGTACCAAAGAAACACTTCAAGCATATGGCAATGTAGAATGTTGTGCAACAGAATCAGCCACAAGCTAGTAAGTAAACACAAATACCCACCAGTCAACACATCTGGTCACGTTTGGTTTGGCTTGGCTCATCTTGTTGTGCAGTAGAAATGCTTGTGTTTGATAATTCAGGTCTGCTTTCCAAGCTGAATAAGTCTGACACTAAGTGTGAATGAGCCATTACGAAGGGAAGGGAGCGTGCTGTGTAATTAACATAAGTGCAGTGAAGTTTCATAATACTTGGAAAACAGCCAGAGAATGTTTAAACACTTGTACATTCAAGTCATCTGGGACACTGTAGTTTGGGCAAGCAGTTCCAGATATTTTGAAGGATTACTGTGCCCTCATCTTCATCCTTCTTTGACTGCCTGACCCTGACAGTGACAGCACTGCAATCCTTCCAATTGTCTTGCTCAAAGACTATGTCCCATCCCAGACTCTTGAATCTTCAGCAACACTTACAGGGTTGAATGCAGCACAGACTGTGTGCACTTTAACCCTTCTGGATTATTAATTGCTTATAATTAGGAGTGCTGCTTCTCCCCTTCATTACTACAAAGTTCACTCTAAGGAGAAGGAGGAGGAAATGGGGGAAAAAAACAACAGGAGGCACAGTCTTCCACCCCAAAGACGGAGACAGTAGGTTCCCCCCCAGACACTAATGTCACAACCCAGAACACTATGATATGAAGCTTCAATCAGTCTTAGTACCCACACATTCAGATTTTATTACTTTGGTGGTCTGTCTTAACTATAGCAATGTATGTCAAAACTGGCATGGCACCTCACTCACTAGAACAGCTGTTTTCACAAGAAAATGTTCCCCTCAATATGCAAAAATTAAATAACACAATTATTGGATACAAGAAAGTAACAAAGTAATCAACAAAATACAGTAGGCAGATACTGTGTCAGTGAATCCTATTTTAAAGTACACGTGCTCTAACAATCAAAGAACCCAAACATTTCATAAAACCCACAGAATATCCAACCCTACAATAAAAAACATGTGCTCACAAAAAATAAGGCAAACAATTTATGATATTTACATACTATTCACAATATGTAGGGGTTTCAAGTGCCTCTACAATTCAATGAAATAACCTAAAACTCAAAATTTTTGTGTAACATACATGACTTAACTTTCAGTTACCAGACAACAAAGTGTAACTGCATCAAGAAAACAATAACAGTCATGTGATTATAAATCTGTCTACACTGCTCTTTAACATTGATAAAAGACTCAGAGATACATACCAGAAACTGTGACATGAAAATGTAAGGGATGACAAAAATTGTGGTGGTGGTGGTGATAGCGATGATGATGATGATGATGATGATGATGATACATGTGAAAAAGGCACATTTCTGCAAAGATTACCACATTCCAACATAATGGAGAATTGAAAACAAAGTTCATCCTCTGGTTTACTGTCGAGAAGAGGGACTCATTTTCCTGTACACTGCACATCTTGAGGCAAATGCTGCATCAATAACCATAGCGGTCCTGGAAGGTACAAATTATGTGGTGTTAAACAGTTTACAGAAATGTGTGCAGTACAGTGTCCTTCAGTGCAGCAGCTGTATCACACAGGTAGCCTGTGATCACTAGGGCATCCTGTGACAGCTGCAATGGCCAAAGACATGATAACAGTGACACACTAATGAACCCTTCAAAGAAGACTGGTTGTTACACATTAAGACCAGTTGTAACATTAACACAATGCATTTATGCCAGTGAAATGTATTTAACCTTTTGGCGCCGGAATTATTTTTTTAATTTTAGCACACCCTGCATATAAAATGTGAATAATACAGGAACCAAATACGT
>Ga0136643_10007186_pt1 | contig 16067 bp, 10 predicted proteins | sample TergutLab28metaG_FD_96883 | JGI IMG/M metagenome (GOLD analysis project Ga0136643, IMG submission 96883) | Labiotermes labralis P1 segment gut microbial communities from Petit-Saut dam, French Guiana - Lab288 P1 (version 3) (version 3) | ecosystem: Host-associated > Arthropoda: Insects >... | reverse complement strand
TAAGAATAAAAAAAGAAAAAAAATAAATAATAAATTTCTTTTGGGGGAGGAACAAGGAGTGAGGGAAGAGGTTTGGGGGGGGGGGGGGGGGGGGTTGGAATGTGAGCTGTTATTATTTTAGGTTGAAGAAGTCCAACGAAATGCAACAGTATGCAGATATTTATTTACTGTTAAGTTACTTTACATGTTTCGGGCGTCCATCGTGTCCATCATCAGGAGTACATAAAACTGTAGTTGCAGGTTCTGGTACAGATCATACTATCTGGGGACCAAACCCAGATAGTATGATCTGTACCAGAGGCTGGAACTACAGTTTTATGTACTCCTGATGATGGGCACGATGGACGCCCGAAACATGTAAAGTAATTTAGCAGTAAATAAATATCTGCATACTCTTGTTGCATTTCGTTGGATTTCTTCAACCTAGAATTATGATAGACGGAACCACGAATATAAAACTCTTCTTATTTTGTTCATAAATAAATTTTTATTTTTCTATTTATTATGATTCCTGAATATTTAAAATTACCGCACTATTCATTTTTGTTTATTTGTATTATGATACTGCCTAACGTCTGAGAAGAACACGCAAACACACACTTTTCTTTGTTTACACTTTAACCAATCTTTTTAATGGTATCTGATAGACTTCTCTGTTTATCTATGTTCCACGTAAAATTTTGTCAAATGAATTTATGACAGAGATATTCTACAGCAATCAATTACAAGTTATCACTTCCAGAAGTTTCCATTTATCTCATGGAACAGTGCTAAGTCCACAGTGTTCCTACAAGACTCAATTTACAGACATATTTGGGGGTTAAATTACCAACGTGATGCACGATTACATAATATGTTTATTATTATAATCTTCTACATGTTTCGAGCAACTCTGTGTTTTTCATCAGGATTTCAAACAGACAATACTATACCCGATGCTGTGTTAATACAATTTGAAATCCTGGTGATTAGCACAGAGTTGCTCGAAACATGTATAGGATTATAATAATAAACGTATTATATAACGTAATTGTGCATCAAGTTGGTCATTTACCCAGAGTCTTACCGGAATGCACGGTCAGCAAAACATAAAAGACATTTTCTTGCTTACCCCTCCGTCTGTCGCGCCCCTGATACGAACGCAGTTGGTCACATATGTCTATAAGATACATTTTGATGGATACAACTATAGTTTATTCAGGAATTTGTCTGATTAGGAACTTGAAGCTTATTTGATTCACCATAAAACGAAAAGTTTTAATGCTATCTCAGTCAGTAATCCACAATTTTTCCAAATTCTGCCTGTTACTCCGAAGCTCTCAAGCTAGGCACAGAAGAACGACGAAAGTTTTATCTCAGTCTTGCCTGTGAGTGTGGCATCTCTTTCGCAGCTAAAGTTAGTTTGGATAATAAAAAATACCGATTTATGTGCTGAACAATGTTATCTAAAATTTCATCTGTAATGAGGCAGTTCCATGTTTCGGCGGGAGTCGCGGGCCTTCCTTGCTTGGCCATTAACCACAGGCAGATTTGTCAGAATATTTTGCCATCTGCGCCGAATGTGTGTAGAACTTTTTACCTTACCCCACTTGGTCTTGTCCTTTCCAAAGAAACGACTGTCAGTAGGGTCCACTCCAGTACAGCAACTGTCAGTAGGGTCCACTCCAGCACAGCAACTGTCAGTAGGGTCCACTCCAGTACAGCAACTGTCAGTAGGGTCCACTCCAGTACAGCAACAATCATCTGACGTTACGTCTTTTCCACTCTCCGAGTCACCTTCTGTTCGTTCCACACAATCTTCCCAGTATTCCGTCTCTTCATCAATACTGTCACCTTCACTTACGTAATCAGAAAATATCATTGCACGATTACGATTAGCAACAACTACATTCCTTGCGTACAAGCCATCCATAACAGCCGCCAGAAACTAACACCGCCCAAGAACCATGGAATGTCAAACTGTATTTCTCAGATACAAACTACAAATACGGCCAAACGAATATGACTGGGAACACGAAACCCACTCCACAGGCAATGCAGACAGATACCGAGGAGTGAATGAGCGAGGAGTTATCTTACATTCAAAGAAACAAACAATCAAAAGTCATACGTGTCTAAGACCGAACGACCAACAGAGGGATATAATTTTATCTTATAATTTTTGTTTATGGTTCCGTGCACCGCTGATCTATATAATAATTGCACAACGAAATGCAACACAAAGCAGTCTACCTATCATTTTGCAAGTTCACTCTACACATTCACCACATCCATCATCAGGAGTACACAAAACTGTTAACTACAGCCTCCGGAACTTTTCATACTTTTGTGCGTCTACCTCCCTCCAAAGTGGCCAATGGCCACGTTGGAGGGAGGTAGACGCATGTAGAGCGAACTTGCAGAAAAATAAATAGACTGTTTTGCATCTCGTTGGATAATTATTAATATAGAAGGATATAAGTCCATACTTACCATACAAAAAGTGAGATATGAATAAAATTCAAGCCTGTAGTGTATAGCTCGCTCTATTTTGTACGTCTTACTTGAGACAAGTACCAAATACGAAACAACTCCCTGATTTCAATTCACAGCAAAACGTGAAGATATCGCCATGCAAACCATAACGGCATACGGAGAGGTACAGTTCCACTCATTCTTAACCTATTCACTGATCGGGGTGAGTTATTAGCTTCACGCTTTCGCCGCTTTATTCCCAGGAAAGAGCCAACAGTACGCATTGAAGAGGAAGCTGGATATAACCCACAGAAGTTGTGGGCAACTTTAAAAACATAGAATCTCTTAATCCTGCTTATGTATGAATTATATTCTTAAAAAATCCTACTCGTACTGAGAAACATGCGTAGTAAGATATTCTAGTACAGCCGTAAATTTAAATATGTGTTAGTGATTAATGTTACATGAAGAGGTCTAACACAGAGCCTACGGCAAAACTGTACCTCTTACGTTTCATAGGTAAGACGGTTCAAGACATTCATGGTGAGAAAATTTCAACTTACGGTCAATTACACAATAACAAGGCGATAAATATGGACCTGTTCAACATGATAAGAAACGTTTCCAAATTTAATAGCGCAGCATGCTTCAAAATTTCCTTTTTGTTTCATAAATGATGGATAGATTACTTTAGTCGCTGACATAGTAAGAATTTCTCACGAAATTCTTTTCCGAAATCCCTAATACATTCTATCCAACGAAGTTTATATTACATAAGCTGAGTTTTAGTTCAAGAAACGTTGGGGTGCATCTACAGACCAAGCTGTGTTCACTGTCTGATGCAGATCCTCACAAAACACTTCAGCAACAGCAGACACAACACCATTACGGTGAGGCTTACACACGTTATTCGACTGAATGTCACCCTGACTGACAATTTAAATACCACTCATTTCAACGCGACAAAATCTACCAATTAGTGAGCTGCGAAGTAGCAAGGGAAACAACCCCCCCTCCCCCCGATGCTGTTCCTCTCACCACCCCTAAAACTCACGTTCGATTCAATCCGGCTCAACAAGCCTGATGAATTAAGCGGCTTGCCAAATCGGACGAGCCGACCGACCGACGGACAGTGTGTGTGTTATAAATATTTTATATCTGAACTCTTCGTTGGTTACGTCAGACACATACATGCGATTATGCATGAAAGTTATACAGTTATGTTTTAATATGAGGCTTACCAAGATTTGGAATTAAGCATTCAGTGAGGGATTTGTTGCTAATTGAAATAACGGGCAATGTGTGGCGCCAAAATCAGCTGTCTGAAAAATGAAGTTTATGCGGGAAGTACGACACATTTACTGCGACAAACGGAAGACTGTCTCATACAGAGAAGCCGCGTTACCGTGCCCACGAACGTGACATCTTTCGCGTGAGATTTGTCGCATAAAATCTGCATCTGTGGCGTCCTTTTTTCCACATTAATTCAAATTGCCGTAATGAATAACAGAATATCGACCTCCAACTTCCAAGCAGTCCTCGCAACTTCTGATAATATTACTCGACACACAACAAATATCTTGCTTTGAAATATTAAAGTACCTTTGAGATTTGTCCCTTAACTCTTCAAATTCAGGTAAGATGTACTAAATATCCTCTTCTTTATTTAATTCCCCTAATAAAAATTTTGGTGCCATTCCTTGTGCGTTAAGGTCTTGTAAAGAAACTTCATGAACTGGACAGGAATTTTGTTAAAAATATGTTGTATATTGTCCCGGGTGTTTAATGTTTAATATGAAAGCATGCTTCATCCCACAACAAATTCAAGCCATTAAGTTTTATTTTCTTCAGCAATAATCCTGTAATTAGAAAACTCTCCAGATTCCTATATATATGTTCCTTGCGCACAGCACGCTTAAAGAGGGTTTCTTTTTACAGTATATTGTACTGCATTTTTCCAAGCAGCTTGTTTCGTATTTAAAGTTAAAGCTCTTTTTTCAGTAGGATATATTGTACTGGAGTACCAATGCCAGGTCACATCCATTTCTAATAAAATATAAACAAAATGTTATGTTTTGTTGGCCGTGCATCCCTGTATAATCTTGTAAATAAAGCCAACTTGGTGCACGATTTTTTAGTATGTTTATTTCTTTTCTCTACATGTTTCGGGCGAATATGCGCCCATCATCAAGGGAAACAACTGTATTTATACGACATTTGGTACTTGTCACTCTGTATGGACGACTGTCTGGTATGCAGGATTCATACCAGACAGCCATCCATACAGCATAACAAGTACCAGGTGTCGCATATATACAGTTTTTCTCCTGATGATGAGCACATAGTCGCCCGAAACATGTAGAGAAAAGAAATAAATATACTAAAATATTGTGCACCAAGTTGGCTTTATTTACAAGATTACAAAGAACGAAAGAGAAAAAAACAAAATATATATTCCAATTCCAACCGCTCAGTTTTCACTGACAATAACGTGGCTCAGAGTTGTTTAGTCAGCTGTATTTGCCTTACTGCACACACTCTTCATGGACTTATTATTGACCACTGAGATTCTTCTTGAAAAATCAACAGGGAAATTTATAATTACCATTTCTGAAAATTTTTAATGTTTTTATTTCAAAATTAATCAGGAAAATTAGACATTTGTCATCTCTGAAAAACTATCTTGATGGAACAAGCTGGCCAAGAATAACAAACCGAGAATTCAATGCATTGGAGTAAGCAGTGCAGCTACGTCACTACTAGAAACTGTGACTGCATAACAATAAAGACGCACACATGAATATACATAGTGTCATTCGCCGTCTATTAAATCTATTTAAACTTCGTGCATTGTCATTACTGCTGAGTCGTTTCGAAATTAAATCTCTCTTAGCAGGTTAAAAGTAAAACTAATTAGTATTTTATTATTTATTCATTGTCCCCCAGCATCCTTTTTTGAGAAAATTTATAAAGTTTTATATGATACTTAAATAGGCTAAGGCTTTAAGAAACCCATGGGAAACAAGCAGATATAGAGCGCTAAACTTCACAGAAATTCATTCAGCCTCTTTAAACACAAAACTTTCAGTTGGAAAAACATAGAGGATAAGCTTCTACAACATGCATTCAACTAGCATAAAGTATCAAAAACCCATATTGTAAAACAAACCATAAGTAAATATTTGTCACTGACTGTGACTTGAATTCAGGCGGTAGCTAATTTACGTTCTAGAATCAATTTGGTCTATCGATTTTACATTTAGCTGAACAAAATACCGCCATACGAACTCAAAGAATGAGGCTATGGTCGCTTCCTTTCGTGTCCTCCCCTAGTCTTTTACAATACACAACAATACAAAACATTTCAGTAACACACCAACAAATGCACATATATAGTCTTTTAATAATCTAAAATTTACATTAAAACACTTAAAACGCTCCTACATGTTTCGATCATACGATCATCCTCAGGGAGCATACTTTGTTCCTTGCTAAATTTACAGCTTAAAACACTCAGTAATTTACCTCCTTATATTAATTTGGTGCTGTGGCAGCAGACATGCTCCCTGAGGATGATTGAAACAGGTAGGAGCGTTTTAAGTGTTTTAATGTAAATGTTAATACAAACCACGATCTCTGTCTCATACAATCTGACTTGAGCAGTCGCAGTATCTAAGCAGCAACAACATAAGGCCTAGTCCGAGTACCGGTTTCGAATTTTCACAAAAAAATGTCTAAATTCCTTTACCGCCAATCTGCTCTTAGCAGTGACAACTCTAGGTACAGGGTTCTGTCAGGAACACAGAAAATAGTCTTAAATTAAAATATCTTTTTTTGGAACTTTAAGATTATTTTTAGTCTTAATTGAGCACTACGACATGTCGATGTAGGAGTGGAGGCATACGCTTGCACATTCACAAATGCTTAACCTCGACAACAGATGACGATGACCAGAGAGCTTCATCCCTTTGCTCCAAGCCAAGGGAAAATGTACTGCGGTGCGCGTCTGCCATATAGTGGTGTTAAGTCCAGAATTTTTCAGCACGTAGTTGCGGGCAGTAAAGTCGCTGTCTCTAAGGGGAACTGAACCACGATTGTGAAGCCCATGGTCTAGGTATTTTACTGAATGAACTAAACCGGCTCCAACAGACTTTACGATGAAATGCTAATAAAAATCCAACCAGTATGCAGATATTTATTTGCTGCAAAGTCTCTACATGTTTCGGGTGTCACAGCACCCATCATCAGGAGTACTAAAAACTGTAATCGCAGCCTCCGGTACAGGTCATAATACTGGTACAGCTACTTCCCTCCAACGTGGCCGATCGGGCCACGTTGGAGGGAAGTAGCTGTACCAGTATTATGACCTGTACCGGAGGCTGCGGTTCCAGTTTTTAGTACTCCTGACGATGGGTGCTGTGACACCCGAAACATGTAGAGTGACTTTGCAGTAAATAAATATCAGAATACTGGTTTGATTTTTATTAGCATTGAATTACGATTCATGGAACCATGAGCTTAAAATTTACGATGAAAATCACCCTAACTCGAAAAGAAATTTGGCCAAAGGCAGGTTTTTATGCAAGGCTATCCATATCTTTGGTTTTATGTTGCACATAGGTAGTCAGCCCTTTCATAGTTAGCTAAATTCGTTAAAATTTATCTAACGTTGTAAAAAAAATCAGCCTACGAACTGAGACAGACACTGTAATAATCATAACTCTAAAATACTCTGTGTGTGTGTGTGTGTGTGTGTGTGTTTTGGTGCCTGTGCATACTTCCGTGCATGTCGAAATCTGAGATCTTTTTAGACTCAGATGGACGGCGGAGTTGAGGGGGAAAAAACGTTGCGGTAATGCCTTACGTATGAATCTCGTGTTTTTCTTTGTTGTTTCCTAGTAACGGCATATTCTGAGCGATGTTTATCTCATCTGTTTCAAAGTACAAAACAGGAAGATATGTAGCGGGAGAAAGAAGACAAGATGGACGAGAGAGAAATGGGGAAGAATTGGAAGAAGCAGAAAAAGCGTACGTAGAAAAAGGCGTAACGTGAGGAAAAACAGGGCTAAAATATACATATACAAAATTTCTAGATGTTAAATACTCCTACGAGAACACTTTAAACGTCACGATCAAATGACGAGATATTCCGAGATCCTTTCGTGGTAAATACAATTATACAAATCGGCCACAGCAGTTTTCATCACTATCCCTCCCGCTCACTGCAACGTCACAGTTCATTATTTTATGCTGAATTACCTTTGTACTTTATACGGCGAGCCCCATAACTCTGCATTCATACAGTCCAATACATGCACATTGACCTGGGAGGCTCACTGCAACAAATCTACATTATCATTGCCATATTTAACCATGCATTACTGTGGTCTTACAAGTGTCGGTATTTCAAAATTCATATTACTCTGTACTTTCCAACCAATTTGCAACAGACATTAAGTAAACTGCTTATAAATAGAATAGGAGATAGTTGAATAAAGATAGACCAACTTGATATCACTTGTTTTATTATTTCATTATTTAATGCTCAAGAGGTTTCGGATGTTAATACATCCATCCTCAGAAGCTTGCGACTTATTTGTTGAGTTATTTCATGGGTCGTATTGCTCTGGTTCGATGTGTGTTGGTGTTACGGTGTGGTTTGGCTGGGGTGGTGTGGTGTCCGTATGCAGGCTGAAGCACTAGTGCCGCACCACACCATAACACCAACACACATCGAACCAGAACAATACAACCTATGAAATAACTCATCAAATAAGTTGCAAGCTGCTGAGGATGGATGTACTAACATCCGAAACATGTTGAGCATTAAATATTGAAATAATAAAGCAAGTGACATCAAGTTGGTCTCTCTTTATTCAACTATCAAGATGATGCACGGTCCAATAAACATAAGAATAGGAGATATCTGGGACAAGGTTAACTGATTGAATATGTGCGTACGTTATTCACTCAGGTATGACGTACTTATTATTTATGTCTGCGGATAATGTTAATCGGCGTAATGCTTTGACATGTACATACTCTCACTAACAAGATACTCTCGGTGTCTGACAGATACCATTAATCTTTAGACGGTCTCCACGTGAGCAAATGTTTATGTACATATAACTTCCCATTTATTTCAACTGGCCTTTCCTCTGTCCGTTATAATATTTATTCTTACGAAAAAATCTTTAGGCTCTGATACTAAAATGTGTTATAATAATAATAATAATAATTATTATTATTATTACTATTATTATTATCATTATTATTATCTTTATCATTAAGAGTCCACGGTACCGTAGCACTTTCTCTGGACTCAGTTTAATCAGCTCAAGATGATACAGGCAATATAATCCCACCTCCTGTGCTTGTTACAGCGTGTGCTTAAGGTTGTGAGGGGGGCGAACATATAGGAAGCACCCCCCAGAAATAAGCGTGTTCGTGAGGACGCTCAGTTGAGGTTCTTGTCTTGGTATATGCTTTAATATCAGTCGCTGATCCTCCCCTCCAGAGAAAGTCGACTCCTGCAGTAGGCTGCACCCCATGTCATAACGCAATGGAGTTTTTGGCTCCCTTGCACCACAGTTGTTCTTCTTGCACGTTGTTAACAGCACAGTGAGTGCACTAGCGCCACCACAGTCATGAATATATTAACAAAGTGTCTCCAGTCAAGGCCATTTGACTTCTTACTAACGTCAGCTTAGCCATAAACAGCTAAACTTAAACCACAACATCCAAATTCTCGTATCTTCATGACAGTTTAGGGCAGTGGTTATCAAAGTGGTGTCCGCGAAACTCTAATGCCTGGAAAGATGATTTTTTCTTCCTGTAAGAATTTAGAAGGGAAAATTGTACTTAATATTTTAAAGTTTTACCAAATTCGAATTTCTGGAATAATGGTTTAACCTAGTGCAAATTTTGGTCACAGCAAAACACAAGATTTGTCATTTAGGATTTTTTTTACTGGTGCAAACATATTCGGAAGCATTCAGAGAAAGTCCGCAACTCTTTATTACATTCCGTTCTTTTACCCAGCCACTAATGGCTGTACGTGTGTTACTGCTCTTCGTTTACTTAACCCACACACCGGACACGACAGAAGAGATAAACTTGAAGCAATTTTTTATTTTCATGTCCATTTGGTTCTACAACTTGCCCATATTCGATGGACATTATTGGTCTTCGAGTCCCCACTGTGAACTTTCGAAACTTCCTTCGCTTCATGTTAGTCCATCCGTCAAAAAACGCCCCTGAGCCAGACGCCAGATGTACAACTGCGGCGAATTCAGCTTGTACTAACTTGATGTCTTAAGAAGGCAAATTATCACAATTAGTCAGCCAGAGTATTATTTCTTATGGCGCAACAGCCCCCAGTGCATCAGGGCTTCCACATCGTAGAGGCTTCTCACACTCAGTAGAAGTCCTCTGGAACAGTGATCAGCCCGACGCAGAGACCTCTGACTGACAAAAAGCAACACTCACGACAGAGAGATATTCATGCCTCGGCGGGATTCGGCCCCGTAATCCCAGTAAACGGACGGCCACAATCCCACGCCATACACCGCGTGGCCACAAGAGATTAGCATAATGTTATTACCAGTGTGTTACTATTGCAAGGTTTCTTCTCTTCGTTTGTGTTTGTTTCCTAGGTATCCTCTTTACTGTCCTTTATTACTTTGGTTTATAGTTGCACTCTTTATGTAACTGACCTTCTGTTTTTTGACTCAGCACATTACCGAAGCAGGACTGAATTAAACTGAATTTCTCCTAGGAATATCATAACTTTTTGTAATAAATTTTGATTTTGAACAATGAAGTTTTTAGAGTATTAATTTATTCCTTTCTTGTAATTATTTGACTCTTCAATGCTGCCGCGAGGGGTGACTTTGGTTCCGCGGGCTGAAATAATTTCGAGAAAGAGGTCGGCAGGATCAGTGAAACTTTGTAAGGGTCCTTGACACCAAACATTTTAAGAAAACGAGGTTTCAAACTAAACACCAGTAACCAAGTTCAAGAAAAAGAATCATTCTCGAAAACCGCGTAACATCTCAACTGGTCATTAAATTATCTGCCTTTTATGGAAGGCGACAAATCATTACCTTCAGAGCTGACCCCACCATCTTTTGTCTTCTCGCTTGCGGAGCCGTGCCCATTCGTTATCTCCCTGAATCTAGAATGATTTTTCTCGAGCGACTTAATCGTCTGCCGTGACGCTGCAGCCAGGAACTTCCTCTGAACGTCAGTAAATTTCTACGAAACTGTATAGCCTAAATCCCTCAGCACAATATTCCTGATCACCATGTTCGCATGAGCCTTGCGCCTGTCCTCTGCACATACCAAGGGACTTACCTGCAAAATAATTTTCCTGGTCAACATAACAACGTACTGTAGCTGCAAGTTTAAACAGAAATTAACTGAAATTAACGAACTGAAGTTCACTCGGATATGAAAATTATATATTATAATAATTATGTAATAGTAATAAAACTTATGATTCATATCAGATCCAGAAATGTACCGCGGCCATTACACAAAGCGTTAACAGTTGCAGCTGCCGTACTTATTGGTAAGAATAAGATAAATATTTTATCTGCAGTAAGAAACAGGAAATATAAAAGTCGCATTTACATATATATATAAACTTCTTTAATCGGTTACTTGTCATAACTTTAACACGTGGCAAACAAAGGAAACCATAAATTATTAAGCACCATATATTTCAGTCCTACAAGGTAGAGAATGCGAAGTATATAAACACAAACTGCCATCCTCTGCTACGAAATTAATCAATCAGAATAACACTCTCAATATTGTTAAAAACATGCAACTGGTACGTCTTTGCTACATAAACAAGCACATCTCCTTGTAATCGCAGTTTCATGTTCCGTGACGTGCAAGCACCAGCCTTCCTTGAGTTGTTACTCCCACAGTAAAACATGCAGATTGTGACGAATCTTCATTTAGTGCCAATGTTAAGAAAATGTGGAGCATTATTCTCAACTTCCCCTTACGTTGTATGACTTAATGCTTTATTGTATTAGAATTTACCATTTACCATGAAAGACACAAAATTGTGAATAACAAGATAAGGTATATGATTAAGTTACAACGTATCTTTTGAGATCCCAATTACACTTATTCTAGCATAAGCAGGTCAACAATTGTTTGAAGATCGTATATTACACTTTAAGTACTTTTCTGACTACATCCCTTATAAAAACGAGAATTACATCAAGATATTGAAGCAAATAACCGAAGTGCTACGTGACGCACTGAAAAAATTATTGAAAAGTAAAAATTCCCTTTTTGTGTAATAGTGCCAAGTTTACGCCAATAATAAACAAAGACAAACAAATATGACGTTAAATTAAATATTTTGTCATACTGCCGTGTCTACTAATCAAATTCGTGACAAAGGATTCTGCAGGTTCCTCCTTTTTACACCCAAGTAGGCCCAAGTTCTGTAGTAAGGAATACAATTTCATCGATTCATGCGAATTATTGGATCAGTATCACGTAGGATATAAACCTCGCTTTCCTGCTAGAGACTTGGCTTGTAATATAATCAAGACAGACGGTCGGCATGATCCCTCGTTTTATGTTGCACTGAAAGGCTTATATGATGCGCGGGAAAGGCTCAAGGCGGAGCCATGACAGAATTAAAGCCAGAGAGAAAGAGAAGCCACAATTCACTTAGGTGGAGAACACTTAGGTAGGAACGACGGTTTGGAGAAAAGACGAGACGAGGTAACGAGAGGAGCAGATGACAGAAATTAGATCAAACAGCAATGAGAACAGACCAGCTGGTTAGATGCAGGCTTTAGTTACATCCCTCTTCACTTAACGTGAATTTTGTGACGAAAGGAGTGGTATCTGAGCAGGTTATCTTCCAACATTCCTAAGTTTTCTTTTTCTAATGGTCAGTTTAGTCATTGTTTGATACTAATATTGCCACTTGCGTAAGTACGCGAAATCCCTGAAACGTATCACGCTATTGCGCCCTCCTTCTGAAAAATGGGGTTACATTCGTGACCCTGCATTTGTTTTGTTGCAGGAAAAGTTAGTTATTGTCAGCAATGGCAAGAAATGTAGAGCACCTAAAAAAAGGAAGCGTTGTAAAATGTAGGTGTTCCTATATACTTCGGAATGTTTGTCTATGTAACCAAAAGTTGCAATCTGCTGTGTGGTTGGAAAAGCTCCCGTAAAGTGACATAAGAATCTGAGATTTTAGGCTTTTACCGCGGTGTAGCAGAGACATTCTTTCTCTTCTGGGATATTTCGCCTCGTTGGTTAGCAACCAATGCCGCGAAATGCACTAAAAGAGCGAAGGTTTCATGACAGAATCGTCACTTTCCTTGCACTAATAACTGACAAAATTTGATAGATCTCCTGATGTGATTATTCCCCATGAGACTGCCAGGTCTTTCGATGATTATAAAAGGCTTCCTCACTTTTATCAACCTCTACTGCAATTTTAAGTGATTCGTGACCATACATTGAATATTCATTATGAGAAACTAAACCAACCAGTGCATGCACAAATATGTAAATTTATTTTAGTGTTGCTGCTGTATTGTCGAGACACAACATCACCACCTTCACTTGGGTCGTGTCACAATATACAATATATACTGCATATGAAGACACAACTCAGCACAAATAATTTCATCATGATTATATACTTTAACAAAAATTTGAAACAGTTTACTTGAAACTCAAAATGTTATATATGTAAATTGGTTTGACGTTCTATATAGTACATCCTTCAAAGAACATCTCCCCGAATATGACTACAATAGGTGGCCGAAACATGTAGGAGGCTGCACTGTTTAAACTACAATAAATTTACACATTTTAATGCAATTGTTGGTTTCTTCTACTCCACTGTTCGAAAACTTTATTTAAGCCTATCTCTTTACATTTTGTTTTCGTAGTTTCCTTTAAAGTTATAAGAAACGTCTCTCGATAAGTGTGTGTGAAGAAGAGAGCCACCAGAACCCTGTAAGTTACCAAAGAGCGTTTTGTTAAGGATTAAGAGAGGTGTAATAAATTAATTGTACCGTAGAAGCACGAACCTTCTGTAACGACAAATAACATAGTGTAGCCGACCATTTTTAGTATAGTTGTTTCTTAGGATTGCTGGTGTCAGTTACGGACGGTTCATGGCATGCGTTGTAAGTTAACCTGTCAACGTGTATTCAGGACTGTTGATGATAGGAGGGGAGAGATTTAAACGCCGAAACGGATAGGAGCTGATAACGGACGCTAGCAGTCCAGGGCGAATTCAGTCGCGTACGGGTGTGGGAGTACAAGTGACTGTGTTATTTTGATAAAATATGATTTAGTTGTTTAACTTGATACAGCACGACTTCTTTTCATTTTATGAACAATAAATTGAGTAAATAAAACAACAAGTAAAAAAGAAATAATTAAAACTATATGTGATTCGGTGAATCACACCCGTTTCCCGAAAGAGGATCACCTACCAAACTGAGACCCTCGGTACAACAAATTTACGAAGGGTGATCGTGTAGAGTACGGAATAGAGTACAGTCCGTCTTTAGGTCGGAAATTCATTACAGTGTAAAATTTGAATATTTCATCTACAAGTGAGAAAATTATATATACGTGCTCCATCCATCCATCCATCTACATATTTCAAAAATTTAAAGTTCAGTATTCATTTCGTTAAAAATTAAAACGCATGACATTTAGACAAAATTTAATGGACAGTTTAGCTGAAACAGTTTGGGGGAAGTTCGAATAGATTTGTTCACAATATATAGGAAAGGCTTGAAAAAGTTGACATTACCTGCTACAGATACATACTCTACAATTCAGGAAACGTCACTGCACCACATTTACTCGCTTCCTCTGTATTTTAGCTTACCTAAAACAAGAGAGAAAAGTTAATTTAATTACTGCTTTATGACATTTTAAAACTGAACCAAACTCTCTAAACTTGTCACCATTATCATTAACTCGACACAGGAAACCCCATCACAATTCGTTACTGTCAGCAACTTGCGTCTAGGTTTTTAACGGCCTGAGGAATAAATGCAGATATACTGTCACAGTAGCATTCAGGGCTTGGTATTCGCTGAAAGCGCAAAAAAAGGATATATGCAAACTTTCTCTCTGGTATTCGAAATGCCATCATCACAGCCAACCTGAAGCAGTTAAATCCAATTCACCTCAATAAAACCCATCATTCCGAAAACACCCTGCATCTGGTACACAATGTGCAGTGTTTCCGTTTTCAGGATAAGCATGTATATGCTGTCTGTTTGCTGCAAGAGAGTGGTGTAGGTATGGTCTCTGAATAAGGCCTTGGCAGATCTTCAATTGAATGCCCCTGTCATTAGAAATAAGGCTATCATTTAAATAAAATTATAAAATGTGTGGTATTAGTTCTATGTCTGCCTGCTAGAGTCGGAGTCTGTATATGTCTTCCTTGTCATATAATGGGAAATGCACTTTTAAGATATACAACTAAGTATACTTGTATATGTACGTAATATTCTAAGGTTACGTAATTAAAAGGTACGTGATTTAAATAAACTGTTAAGTACATTTTTTTTTTACCGAGAGTATAAAGTAGCCACACCTGACCGTCAATTTGAAATACACTGGACAACACGGACAACCATGACAGGCTGTACCACACAAGTCCCACCGCACCAAGTGAAAGTACAATAACAACCATAATCCAGTGAGCACTCTTAAGGATGATAAAAACAGTCCATAGTGTCAAATACCTACTCTTTTTTTAATTTGTTTTAACTAGACATTATATGTTTCACATTTTATCCAGCGTCAGTTTTTATGTACGTTCGCAATTGTAAAAATATTGGGATCCCAATATCTAAACAGCATCTGAGACTTATTCTACTAGGGGCCTGATGATGACCTGTTAACAGGTCGAAACATGTAGCCTATATACTCCAATAAATATTTGTTGTACTGACGTGTAATAGTCAATTTGTTATTTAGTATTAAGTACATATTTCGAGCTCTCTTTGACCATTATTGTGTTAAGGCGTCTCAAAAATGAGAGCCTAGAAAAAAGTCCGTCATATTTCGTTGCATCCTTTGGTCTTATTATATTCACGATTTGTGTCTTTTTCACCGCTAACTCAGGTTTCACTAATGGTGCAGTACGCTGCACTAATTCACACAGGAAACTGGGGTGTAAGTTCAGCGTCATGTTCCATATCAACGTCAGCTGGAAACATCATCAGATTACACACATTTATTTTAATATCATTTAATTGTACTGCTACACGTTTTTTTATCTAAACTGTTTATCTTCGGGCAGATACTTTTGCGGATTGTGTCATTACAAGGGCTTTATATGGCCAAGTAAGTTAAAGGTAAATTGATCCCGTTTACAGGCCCGGTGTGGCCCATGACCGCGGCACTAGAAGGGGGTGAGTGGTCAGCAGCAGCCCCGGCTGCACTTTACCCCTGGGAAAGACGCGGTACCCATTGTACAGGAGGCTGGGTGGGCCCCAAGGCCGGTCTGGACGGGCGGAAAATCTCGTCCCCACCGGGATTCGATCCCGGACGGTCCAGCCCGTAGTCAGTCGCTATACCGACTGAGCTAC
>Ga0136643_10007183_pt1:0-15000 | contig 16068 bp, 8 predicted proteins | sample TergutLab28metaG_FD_96883 | JGI IMG/M metagenome (GOLD analysis project Ga0136643, IMG submission 96883) | Labiotermes labralis P1 segment gut microbial communities from Petit-Saut dam, French Guiana - Lab288 P1 (version 3) (version 3) | ecosystem: Host-associated > Arthropoda: Insects >... | reverse complement strand
ATTTTTATAAAATGTAGAGTTACAGACTGTGAGAGCAGTTTGGTATTATTTTCTCATAATGTGCCATGTAATGTGCCAAGTATTGTACCACGTAAATCAAACATTAGAGGGAAATGAGGGGAAGGGGAGGAGACAAGTGGATGTAGATCTTCACAAGTGAGTAGAAAATGAAGAATAGACAAAAGAAATTTCGGTGTAACATTAACAAGGCCTGCTACTTTTACACAGGACGTCTGTCTGTCCTCTGTGCGGTCAATGCGCAATACCATGGCATTGAAAAAATGCAATATTCAATGTTGAAGAAATAGACATAAAGCAGACAGTGAATATTTTTTGAGATAAATTTCAAACACTTCAGACACTTAGGTAAGTTTCATTTCAAAATAAACTGAATTTACCTTACTCGTAAGCCTATTAGTATAGCTGTCAATAATAGCATTCTTTGTATAATATTTAATCATTCTGTCAAATAATTCAAATGTGACTTAGAACGGTGCATAAAACAATCATGAAATTTACGACCTAATTTACAACAACAACAATTGCCTTGTGAAAGGAAGTGTGGAAGGCCTACCAAATATAATTACAGTATCCATAACTTGTGTGTTTATAACTGTACAGCAAGCACCCATGAAATTGAGGTTTTCCAATTTCGAAGTACACATAAAGACCCTGTTTACATAAACATAGAAGAGAAACGATGAAATAAAATGTAGTGTTGATTTCAGATTATCAGGCTTCTTTTTCAGAGTAAGGTGCGCTCTCCTACTCGCATTATTTGGTGTTTCAGCAGAAGTTCAAATCCCGGTGGAGGAATACTTTTCATGAATATCCCGAACGGTCCCGAAGTCCACTGAGCTTCCTGTATAACGTGCATCGGCTCATTCCCCTAGAGACAAGCGGCCACAGCGCGGTACTAACCTCTCACCTCCTTCTTGTGCCGGGTTTCTAATTGGTTGTAGCCATGCCTTCACATTCCCTCTGTGCCTGCATGATCATGTCAAGGGGGGACTTCTACCTACCCTATCAGAATAATATTTGGGATATTTGACGAGTCGGGAGTGTGAGTCTGTGATCAGGTAGCTTCCTGACAAAAAGATGAGCAAAATGTCATGGTCATTATACCTTGCCGATTGGTGAATTCGTCAGTCGACAAGTGCACTTTTCAGTAGACATATTTATATCTTTTTAAGCTCATGGTTCCATGCATCGAATTCAATGTTAATAAATATCCAATCAGATGCAACAGTATGAAGATATTTATTTACTGCAAAGTCACTCTACATGTTTCGGGTGTCACAGAACCCATCATCAGGAGTACTAAAAACTGTAACCGCAACTTCCGGTACAGGTCATAATACTGGTACAGCTACTTCCCTTCAACGTGGCCTGATCGGGATAAGGCCACGTTGGAGGGAAGTAGCTGTACCAGTATTATGGCCTGTACCGGAGGTTGCGGTTACAGTTTTTAGTACTCCTGATGATAGGTGCTATGACACCCGAAACATGTAGAGTGACTTTGCAGTAAACAAATATCTTCTTACTGCTGTATCTTGTTGGATATTTATTAACATATATATTTTTATCAGCACCTTTGAGATAACGGGAAATATCGCAGGCAATAACAACGTTTGGCCAGGAGTTGATCACTAAACTCCTCAGTTCTCGCCACGAGGCTTCTAGAGCTGACGTGTATCCCTTGAAGATGTAATATATGGTAAGACAGTCTTTAAGTTCTACCTACCAGCCACTGAAACTTTGTGTTGCGACGATGGCAGTATGTTGACAGGGAAATGTAGCGTCCTGTTTGTTATTTGGAAACGGGCTCTTCACTGCGCTCTATGATACGTAGGAAAACAAGCCATGTAGAGTCGATGTGGATGTGGGTGTGTGTTTGCACGTATGCTGTGTATACAAGCTGCAAAACATGTTTGAATCACCAACTGTGCGCAATCAAATTAGGTAAACATCCAACATGATTCTCTGGTTCCAAACCAGTCCCCCCCCCCCGGCGGGGTTTTGGTCTATTCAGTGCAGTCGCGCTCCAATAGATCCTACTAAAACCTGATGAATTGGCCGGATTGGTTGTTACGATGATGATAATGATGATGATGATGATGACGGATCAGCTTGCTGGGTCTTTGTAGTGCACTCTTGCATAGGTTCAGAACACCGATGACCCAGCCTGATCATGTAGTTGTGTTCATTAGGAAGCCCCCTCTCACAGTTTATTCACCGCAGGGATGTAAAGTTTATGTTACCCTAATTCAACAGATCTCCCCATTTGCTTTGTTCGATTCATTTGTCAGTGCGTGCTGAAACGTCGTTTTGTTGTCGTGTACTGGCGAGAATGGACATGATGTAATTCGCAGTTTGGGTCAGTTTATGAAACGCTCAAATTTCCTTATGCACTTCGCTAACAGACCTGTGCTTCAGCAGATTTTGATACATGCTGGATACTGTAGAACTCGTTGTCTCTTAAGATCTTGCTCGAACAAGTTACTACTAAATATCACGTTCAGGTGACCGTATATCGTGAAAATTCTTATAATAAAACCAACTAGACGCACTAATTTCTCAAATTTATTTTTGGAATAAAAATCTACATGTTTCGTACAGTTCCTCTGTCCATCAGGAGGAGTTTTTCACTGTACACAAAGCAATGGTATATGTCATACAGATTTACTGACAGCTTGTAAGCAAATCTGTATGACATATAGCATTTCTTTGTGTACTGTGAAAAACTCCTCCTGATGGACAGAGGAACTGTACGAAACATGTAGATTTTTATTCCAAAAATAAATTTGAGAAATTAGTTCATCTAGCTGGTTTTATTATAAGAATAATAAATATCACTCTGAATCTCTTGCACGCACGCGCGCGCGCGCACAGAAACACAGGCTTTGAATTTTTGTAATGTGAGCCACAAAGGAAACTGAAGTGTTGCCTCCATTTACTAAAATTGTTCAACGCAGTTTAATCTCACATTCTAAGAAATTTTTCTGTAAAGGGATAAGAAACAATGGATTTCAAACAAGAGTTTGAACTTAACTTACCTCGTCCACCACAGAGACGCCTGACGAACTCTAGTGTGCTTTGTTTGGTTTCATAAAATAAGAAGAATATATTGACCATGATTGAATTCCAACCTCTGACCAACTACTTTTTGTCGCGTAGTTACTGTTACAGACACTGATTTGGAGCCCACTGTATTGGTTGTATGATTTCGGGCTTGTAAAATAACATTGACAGGTGGTTTTGTTTGAGTAGGCTTATTTCGGCTTTCCTGCAAACACACCAGTACTGCCCCATAGTGATTCTGACCTCTATAGGCCGTAGCCGGCAACTCGACATTATATTCTCTTTCCTGAATTTAGGATTTGCAGGCATCAGATCAATTTGTTTGGCTTCGTCATGAAGAAGATCAAGTTTCGTGCAATCTTCCACCTTTCAGATCGACATATCTTCGTTGAATGAAGTAAAACGTTCCATAGTTTTGACGTTTGTTGACAGTGCTTCTCAGTATATTTATCTCAGTATTTAACCAACTTGATGCACAAAATTTGTTTCACAATAAGTTATATTTCATGCCTCTACATGATTCGAGCACATGTGCTCATCATCAGGAGGTCAAAATTGCCTCTGATATCATCACACCTATAGGTGTGACGATACCAGAGGCTGTGTAATGCAATTTTGACCTCCTGATGATGAGCACATGAGCTCGAAACATGTAGAGGCATGAAATATAACTTATTGTGAAATAAATTTTGTGCATCAAGTTGGTTAAATACTGAGATAATTCCATTTCGTTTAAAAAACGACTGACAGTTTTTACTGCAGATTATTTTGTCTACATTAGTTGAGACAATTACTTTACCGAACATTTCTGGACGCATTCGCATAAATAGCGAAAAAGTACCTATTAAATCCTTAATGTCTGTCTGTCTAAATGCGCCAGTGCAGTTTCCACTTGAAGAATTTTTATAAAATTTGTTCTTGGGAACTATTACGAAAATCTGCTGAGGAACTCCATATTTGTTTAAAATCGCAACAAATTTGCATGTATACATAATTACGTTTATATTGTTGGGAGTGCGGAATGTTTTGTAACTCTGCAGCAGTGTAAAAGGAAGCCGTTATTGTGTTTTCATGGCAAATATCAAGACCTTTTGTTGTTGACGGATACAAGTAGGTCAACAACAATACGAAGAAAGATACCTTTGCTTTTCCATGGCAACAATGGCTCAACGAACGCATTACAATGTTACATTTTACGTGAACTTCTTTTCTTGTTACTATTCTGGCATCGAGATTGGCCTGACCTCGCCTGGAAGTAATGTCATTAACGTATTATAGTTGCGACCACTAAATTTGTTTACATTTTTTCAGATGTTGCATAATCCATATTCATAGCAGTTTGCAATAAAATGGAAGAACCGGTTTCATCTTTTGTATTAGAGGAATATGCACAAATTAAATCTAAACTTTAAATTTTATTGTTAGTCCACGCAAAATTACAGTGGTTAAGGTGCTGCGCTACAAATCTGAAGGTCGCTGGTTCGATTCCAGATGGTGTCATTGGAATTTTTCATTGACATAATCCTTCCGATCGCACTATGGCCCTGAGGTCGACTGAGCCTCTAACAGAAATGAGTACCAGGAGTATTTCCTGGGGGTAAAAATTGGCCGGTGCCTAAGGCTGACAATCTTACCAACATCCTGTGCCATTGTCACGAAATCTGGGAACCTTAACTTCCTGGAACCATCTGGGCACCTCGGGCTTGCAATGGGACTAATTTACCTTTTTACAACGCACAATTTTATATTTATACACTTCTTAGACACCCGGTGGTGAAGTTGCCAAACTCAGGATCTTCTAAAACTTCTTTGTTCGGGGTCATAATCTTTTTTCTGTCGGTGGTAGACTCCTCTCTCCACCTCGTCCCCACCTCCAGTGGAAGGAGATGGACACTGAGTTCAACAGAGTATGCATTTCTAAAGAGACTTAGAAGCATCCTACCGCGAGAACACATGAAATCTAGAGCGAAAGTGACGCCGGGTTTGCAGCAGGTTGCAGCGTGTTGCGCATTGCAGCATGCATTTGTTTCAGGCGCGGCAATTGTTTGAAAGTGCACCAACAGTTTACCTGGACGATTCTTACACTGAGACCGGTCTCCTTGGCCAAGGTCTCCCTCACTTTTCGGCAAGGCTTCGGGCTGATTTCGAAGGAAGCCTTGAAGGCACGCCTTTGCTGTGTAGTCAGGATCGTTCGTGGCCTTTTTGGACCCCGCCGACCGTCCTGCGCTCTGGCGGCCGGCACCAGATCGTCACACGAATATTCGCCTATAACAGTGAAGGGCAGCCAACAGTGTCATAATTAAATTCATTAAAGATAAATGGCGTTAATTAAGTTTATATTATTTTTATACCACAAAGAATTACGTTTCAAACTAGAATTTACGGTAGGATTTAACATGTAGCCCCATTGTCCTTCATCTGTTCACAGGGACACTTACCTGCACATATACGTATATATATTATATATATATATATCTATTTATAAATAAATATATATACATTCTCTTAACTACAGAGAAGTTACATTATCTTTGGACTACTCTTCCCTGAACAACTAGCATAAGCATACATATAAAACATTTACACCAAACTGAAAACTATATATATATATATACATAGCTAAGTTCATTAATTAAAAAGATCAATGTTTTACCTTAAGAAAATTTTGTGATTTTTTTTTTTTTAAGATTTCCAGAATAAATAACGACTATTTTTTCAGTGCAAAATTTACCCAGGTTACCTTTGGACAGGAACGGCAGGATGTTTGCTACGAAGTAGGACAAACGTGCTTAAAATGGGAAGCATTCACTAAAGACTGCAATCTGGAATGTATGACTCTATATTATATTGAATTTAGCAAAAATTTTACTTGTCCTTAACTTACCATGTTGTTGGCAGGAACGAAATAAGTAATGCAGTCTTCTAATTCATCGCCTTCACATGCCAATACATAGACCGTGAAATGCGCTTTTATGCTGTAATTTGTCCGACCGTGTAGATAAAAGTAACGCACTGACATTCAAGGAACAATTATTTTGTTCATGCATTTACTTTGTCCTTGCGTTCAGCGTCTCTTGTGTCCTTGACCAAAGAAATGTAATTTCTCTGAACGCCAGCACATGTTTCGTGCACATTATTACTATGAAAATACATTCATTGGACCGACCCCCCTCTGCTCTTCGTATGTAGGAAAAAAATGTGGGGCGAAATTCGGCTCATACACAAGTACGTTACAGGAAAATTAAAAATTTTCCACACTTTTTTTGTGTTTTAACTGAAAATTGTAATGCGCGTGGAAGTGTGTGGGTGGATTTTTACCCATTTTTCGAGCAACGGACCATTTTTAGGGAGTTACTTGAGCTCCTGAGAGGACTCCACCTAGAGTGTGCCGAGACATGTAGGAGAATTATAATGCCTGCGATGTATATATTTTAGCGCATGTGAAGTTGATTTCATGAATTAATTTGTCTTGGAAATTAAAATTTTTACACACAACTAAATTTTCCGTACTGAAAAAGAAAATGTAGGCTGCTTAGTTATTGTGTTTTGTATATGTGATTCTGTTTACACATAGGGAGTACACATTATGAAATTTTATTATATACACATAGCAAAGGAAATATAGTTAGATTTTGTAAAAGAGAAGTCTTCGCACCGACGATTTCCAACAGGTAGTGACAGCTTCTTATGAATTAACAATTTTGCTTCTTCAATATTTTGACAGAGTCTTTTCTCAGACCTTCTACACAATAGAGGAATATTTGTCTTGTGAATTGTTAACACGGAAAACGTAAATGTATATAAAATTAAGAGCCACTTTATAGAACCGGAATTTGAAATAAGCTTCGGACTTGGACCGATAATTTGTCACGCAACGTTAGTCGCTGCAGAGCGCAGTTCTCATATGCAACATAGGCCCCGGGCCCCCTTCCGGACCGCCGGGACCCGGTAATTTGTTCAGGCCCCCCAACCCCCCCCCCCCCGTCGGCACTGTACTGTACGGAATCATTGCATATTAGTAATGTATACGTAGGTTTATATGTTTGTATGAAGTATGGGGTATACTTACGCGTTAAATAGGGTACTGTGTCTTATGCGTAAGAAGATCAAAGACACTTGTTTCCTTTTCGCAACGTGTTTTATCTTTTACTTTCTCGGGGAATAAATTTATCATCTGTTGTGACCAAAGTGACATGTTGCTAGTGCATCCACAAGACAGCCGGAGGTCTGGTGGGTTCAGGACACGTGCCCGCGACTTACCTGCAGGAACCGCGCCTTACCGCCAGTGTTGGCCGATCACTAACTACAAGCATGCAGGGTGGCTACCTGGGGCGTACCCCTGCAGCATCTCCACCTCCTTCTCGTAGTCCGGGAGGCAAAACAGCTGTCCCTGTTTGATGACGAACTCGCTGCCTTTCGTGAGTCGAACTCCGCACACCACACACACAAAGCACGTGACATGAAACACACTGTCCAGGGCTCGCATCACGTACTCCGTCGGCCCGATGCGTTCCGAACAACCCAGGCACTTTTTCACGTACATCCTGGGAGAATGAGAAGCAGATTGCTCGACACAATTGCAGCTAGTAACGACTTGTTTGCATATATGTCAGTGTGTTAGCATTACTTGTCGTAGACTGCCTGAAGATAACACTCTGATGCCGAAACATGCGCGAGTGTTGCTTGTCGTAAATTGTGTTTTATGATTTGTAATTTATTGTAGTTTATTAAGTGCATTTTTTGTTCGATGTATTGAATACATATGTTCTATTTCTGTATGCGTTCGCAAAATTGCGAAAATCGACTACTAGCTTCGTTATGTCTGTCCGTATCTCTGCGTGGCACAACTCTTCTCCCGTTCGACGGATTTTCATTAAGTTTTACATTCGAACATTTTTCCATATTCTGTTGAGAAAATTCGATTTTCATTAAAATCTGACAAGAATAACGGGCACTTTACATGAAGACCGATATACACTCATGATATCTCGCTCAGCTCCTAATAGAATGAGAAATATTTCGGACTAAAGTTGTACAAAAATCAAAATACACATTTCATATTCGGCAACTTCTCCCCGAAAATCGTGCCGTTTTTGAGATAATGTGGTGTGGTGAAATGTGATGGAGTAAGACAGGCCACAGATAACAATATAACACAGCGCTCTTCATGCTGGATAACTAAGGCTACAGACATACACTTAGAATTTGGAATGGTTATACCTTTTTCACGACTAGCAGTGGTTATGCGAACGCGCCACCACGTTACGTTTGTACGTATATTGTCTTTCTTGTTTCTATTTTACCTAAACAAAACTTAACATTTACTTCGTATAATGTTATGACAGATTTCATCTGTCATAACATAATTCCAGCTTCTTCTAAGTTAACATGTCAGGGGTCAATATTTGTTGCCACGACGCAACAACTGAAGTGTCTGTGGTATGTCTGTTCGAAGAGTGGCCGATTTCTGCTTTGTTTTTATAGTGACAGCAAATCAATCAATCAATCAATCAAATGATAAGCAGACATGTTGGCAGGCACTGAATATGTGGGGGTTAAAGATATTTCTACGGCTGGTTGTATTAGAAGCAGCTATAGCGCAGCCAGTATAGTGAATAGGCTACAGGCTGGACGACCGAGAAATTTTGTTTCGAGTCCCTGCAGAGAACACAGCTCTACGGCTCTTCCCATATAGTTCAGACCAATTTCGAGACCCACGCAGCTTCTTACTTAATGTTACTACACACCTTTCCCTTAAGGTAAGAAGTTCGTAGTGTGAAGCCGAAATCTCACCCCCCACACCCAGTGCCGAGGTTAGGAATGAATGGAGCTTTACCTCCACCCTCCAGAGTGCCTGCACAGGGACAGCTGTGCTGTACGTTTCACCCCTGTTGTTTTCACCTACACCCTGCTGATAACATCGCAGTATTGTATAGATGGATTATGAGTGCAAACTGAAGTAATCCGATTATCGAAATAAAAGATTGATTGTTGTAATAATTGTGTTTTATTTGGGTTAGGTTATTGAGCGCAGAAATTAATTTCCGAGTTAGAGGTTATTTAAGAAGAAGGTAGAAATATAGACCTTTCAAAACCGTATGACAAAACACTACGAGCAGTAATTGAATTTGCATTTAAAGCTAATGCGACAATGCAAGTTAAGTTCCCTCCATTTATAATATTGAGATAAACTAGGAACACAGAGATACTGGTCAGTTCAAGAGAATAATTTTTCTTCCTTAGGCTAGTCTTTCTTTATTTCTTAATGTAACTTGTTTGTACCTACTCATTGTAGGTTTAGAGGATTTTACTGTTGCATCAGATCACACTCAGACACACCACCCTCTGTAGGAATCCTCTGGACGAGTAATCGGCCCGTCTCATCGACCTCCCCCTGAAAACCCACAACACTCACAAGAAACAGACATCTACGTCCCCAGCGGAATTCGAACCCGCAATCCCAGCAAGCGAGCGGCCGCTGTTAGGTCATTGTGGCGTTTAGGTATTCTGTTGGGGACTAAGCGGTAAACCTTTCAAGTCTGATAAAATGTATGGTTATGAGTTCATTGGGGTTACATGGAAGTGCGTTTATGTTATGTAACATCGTTACCGCTTTTCTTAAAAGGACTGAAGAAACACGTGGGACTCCGAAGTTGATGGGGAAGCTTAAAAGTGAAGTTAGCCCTTTTCACACAACGAAAGTATGGAGATGTGGAAGTGTGGGACCATGCATTCTTAAAATATACGATGGGTTTATGGATGATCAGCTTCACGTTCCGACCGCTGCGCCCCTGGCGAAAGGAGCAAGGTGCACAATGAACAGGAAGCTGAGAGGAACTTAGAACTGCTCTGGACGTTTTGAGAAAGAAGCTGAGGTAGTTTGATGAAGTTATATTACAATTACAGTTATGGAAATAGGCTAGATGCTCTTCATTGTCCGTACCCGAGCAAGGTACAGGGAAACTTGTGCTAATTTCACATATGCCTAGAGGATTAGTACGATCCCTTTGAGCTGAAAACCCCCGAGACGTAATCAATTGATAGAGCGAACAAATTAAATGTTTCTTATCGGTGAACAGGGCTCGCAATGTTTGACTTAAACACGCCCCCATCGGGTCAAATGTACAGTAAATATAGGCACAAGGTTTTATTACACAACACTTATTGATAAACCAGTCCCTTTTCATCCTTTTGTCAATGATATTGAATTGTGGCTGTGATATTTCTATTGTATACCAACCACTAGAATCAAGTCACAATAATTAAAAGCAGTCAGATGGCAGGATTATTTCTTCACTGAGTAAATAGAAGTACACAGATACTTGCAATTTGCTTAGTGACAAAGTGTGGCGTTCGTGGAATGAGTTTAGAGCTTGGCAGATCATTTAACTACGCTGCATCAGCTGTGTACCTTTTATAGGCTCTACAATTGATGTTTTGGAGTGAAAAGTAATTCCGTTCTTTTCTTTGGACCTGCAGATGTATTCGGTCCAAGACCTCTATGGAAAGGTGTTTTATCTTACTCTTCATTGTATTAACTTTTAAAGCAGAAGTATTACAACACATAGCAATTCCCTTATTTGTGTGCTGTCATTTTGTATATTATTATCCACTCTTTACGTTCTCCAAATTGAATCTTGCTTCTACTAAATGTAGTTTTAATACTTCTTTTGTAAATTCTTTTTCTTCCAGTCTTTGTCTTGTATTTTCTTTGTTTTCTCTTTTCTTTTTACACTGAAAACTACTAAATCAGAAAAATTCTTTCTACACATATTTTAAGCCTAATTTCAGATATTGTCTGCAGACATAATATTTATTTCCGGCTGTTTTTAGGCGCATTCTGAAACTTGCAAAAAGCGAATGTTAGCTTTATTATGTCCGCCTGTCTCTCCAGCCAGATGAAAAAACTCGGCTACCACCGGAAGGATTTTTGCGAAATTTGAGGTTAGAATATTATTTGAAATCTGTCGAGAAAGCCCAATTTTATTACAACCTGACAGCAATAACGAGTACTTTACATGAAGACCCGTATACGTTTATATCTCGATCAGCTCCTCTTAGAATGAGAAATATTTCAGACGGAAGTTTCCGAGAAAATGAAGAAGCACATTGTATTTCAAATAATCTTTTTAGAAAATCGTGCCTTTTATGAAATAGTGTGAAAACATATCTTAGAGCCGGACAGACCACAAATGACAACATGGCTCATGCGCATTGCATCCTGAATAACTAAGGCTACAGACACACTCACAGTATATAATACTTATTGCTTTCCCATTGCTATGATGGCTGTCCGAAAGCGTCACGATATTTCGTCATACTGTCCTGTTTTGCGTTATATAACATCTCGATTTAGGCATTGACATCTGTAGTTACGATTACAAAAATAACGCTTACAGTGAAATGTCGGGATAGCTTGCTTGGTACAGTGGCTAGGTTAACAGCTAGAGGATCCGGTTTCGATTCCCGGTGGGGGTAAGACGCACTCAGCCTCCTATTCGATGTGTACCGGCGTACATTCCCTGTGATAAAGCAGCAGGGGTCTGAAGTTGGCCGCTTTCCTCCATATTGTTCCAAAGTTAAGAACTAGTGGTGCTGTACCTCTAATGCACCCATGCGCCTAGCTGGAATGGGCACAGACAAATTTACTTTCACACAAACCCTTCCATTGATCTAATCTTATAGGTTCTAGGCCCTGATAACTGCGGTTAAATTGCAACTTGGAAGTTTTGCTATAGAGCAACAGTTTTATTGGCAAAATTAGAGGCTACATTTTCTGCCCACCGCTTCAAAACCACTTTTTTTTTCCTGAAATCTCAAGTGTGTGTATCAGTGGCTAATGTACTAACTGCTACACTGGGACAGAATAAGGACAGAATTCTCTCTCTAGGGCTTTTATATTATGTAGGTCCTATAAATTCTTTTCCAATCTCCATATTTTTTTACGTTTGTTTTTCTCTTTGCCAATGTACTTTAAAATACTTTCTGCCCTCCCTATATAGCCTGTACTTTTCCCTTAGCTTTCTCTTCCTCTCCTACTTTCTAATTGTCTCTGCTTTCTGTGTTCCGTGCGATATTGGAACCTTGTGTAAACATTCTAGATCTCCCCAGAGCTCTGTCCGTACGCCCGACCGGTGTCTGTAAGCTGCGACTTTTGACCGGCTCTTGGGTAAACATTGTTCCTTGCAGCCAAGCCAGCGGGGGACAAACATGAAAAGAGAGATAGATGGACACTGGTGAAGGGAGACAGAGAAAAAGTCTTGAATTGAAGCTTCCAAAACCACTTCTGATAGAGTTTTCAGACTCTTGGCTTCCTTGGTATCCTCCTCGTATATTCTCCACGTTTGATCAATACGGTACAGTAGAAATCTTTCCCTTCCTTGAGGAGATGAGGTTTGCATTTCAATATGTGCTTTGGCTCCTGACCCGCCCTCGTGTAGGCGTGCAAGTTTTGTTCCATTTGGACGAGTTCTACCCTGAGGCGGAGGGGAGTCTTTTGGACTTTCTGGACATCATACGGATTTGGTGTAATTTGAGATGTGAGTTACAGCGCAACGGATACATGTGTATTGTACTATTGTACCTGTGTATTGTACTGTTGTACTTGTGTATTCTACTATTGTACTTGTGTATTGTACTATTGTACTGTTGTACTTATGTATTGTACTATTGTACTGTTGTACTTGTGTATTGTACTATTGTACTTGTGTATTGTACTATTGTACCTGTGTATTGTACTTGTGTATTGTACTGTTGTACTTGTGTATTCTATTATTGTACTTGTGTATTGTACTAATGTACTGTTGTACTTATGTATTGTACTATTGTACTGTTGTACTTGTGTATTGTACTATTGTACTTGTGTATTGTACTATTCTTCTTCAGTATCGCCAGTTATTTATGTTGAGTTCCCAATTACAAATTTAATACAAGACGAATATCTGTGTCCATAATTACCATAGTTGGCCTACCTACTATGTGTGAAACTCGTATGCCATCTGAAATCAATACCTGTGCTATTTTCCTCCGAATGTTTGCTAATACGATATCGTATGTGGTTTAATAGTGCTTAAATCATGTTTTATTAACACTTTATTTAATTAATGAAAGTTCTTAATTTGATTCATCCCCGTCGTGTTTTATTCCGTTGTTTATTAGAACAGTCTTACACAACACCTATACAGTGTTTCTTGGTAACTAGTTTCGCCTTTGTTATCAAGCCATCTTCAGAAATTTTTCGTTGTCCAGGCCGTCCAGTAAAACTTAACTTTGTATACAGAAGTGAGATCTCATTGCTTCACACACGCCATAAGATTTATCAAAATACACACATAAAATGTGAGTAAAATACGGAGTGAAGGAAGTCTTTTTTTTCTATTCTAAATTTAGATATAAATAAAAATGAATAAAAATAAGTAAGAATGAATAAATTGTTTATTATTATTTCTTTTAATTGTTCATATCTACATGTATAAGTGGGCCGGGTAGCTCAGTCGCTATAGCGACTGGCTACGGGTTGGACGGTCCGGGGATCAAATCCGGTTGGGGGCGAGATTTTCCACACCTGTCCAGACCGTCTCTGGGGCCCAACCAGCCTCCTGTAAAATGGGTACCGCGTCTTTCCCGGGGGTAAAGAGCGGCCGGGGCGTGACGCTGACCCCTCACCCTCTTCTAGTGCCGTCGTTAAGAAAGAGTAGAGCTATACCTCTACTCCCCCTATGGTCCGTACGGCCTGTACAGAGCCTCAGTGCCTGTACAAGGGTGCACTTTACCTTTACCTTTACCTTTACTTATATCTACATGTATAACAGTAAAAGAACATCCCACACTCCATACTTCACCCACACTTTTTATATTCACTTTAACATATTTAATGTCGTGTATAGTGGAAGGAGGTCGCTCAGTCTTATACTCAAAGATAAGTTTCACTGGACGGTCTTGATAAACAGGAAGGTCTGAGAATGTCTTGTTAACAAAGTCGAAACTAGTTACCTAGAAAATTTTGTATGTGTTGCGTAAGGCTGTGTTTTTACTAAACACTCGAATGAAAATTCTTATGTATGGGTCGAACCTTACACCATTCTTGAAGATATCATGTTTAATAATATCCTGTCGATCTTTCGATTAACTTTGTTGTACCTAATCGCAGATTGTTTAGGTAAGAAATCTTCGGCATTAATACAAGGAAAAAATTCTTGTCTAACTAAGCAGTTGCTGGCTTGGGACGAAGGAACATTGTCAATTGTTAGCGCAAAACAGAACAATGTCTGCATAGGATTCGTTTAAAAGCGACTGGTCCATTCAGGACACTTAACAAATTTATACGAGAATTTATTGTCATTAATATTATTAGCATTATTATTATCGTCAAACTTCTTGTTTTTATGAATTTTATTTCTTTATGCCCATGGAGTCTGTCAATCCTTGTTGCTTACCAGCCAAAAATTTCATTAAAAAGTGCTAAAATATATAAAAAATATAAAAAGTGCTAAAATATATAAAATATATAAAATCCATTAAACCTGTATTTTGCAATATTATGCTATAACGAAACCAATGAGTGTGAGTACTGCTACTAAAATTATCGCTTTATTCCCTGTTAAGGTACGTCCTTGAAGGGCTACTCAGAATTTCTGAGCATAAAAAATTAGTATGGAAGGCCTAAAATCACAGACAAATTTCTCTGCATCTCATACATGAACCAGAATCCCAAAAGAGTTCCTTTACACCAACAAAATCAAAATTACATACATGGCCCAGTGCTGTTATTACGCGGAGTTCAAAAGATCAAAGACAATAGCGAATATGCAAGCCTATATTCCCCACCTCTTCCTTCAACACTCACCCTTTTCAAAAAAAAAAAAAAAAAAAAAACACCCCCCCCCCCCCCCCAAAAAAAAAACCCCCCCCCCCCCTCCT
>Ga0136643_10007182_pt1 | contig 16068 bp, 9 predicted proteins | sample TergutLab28metaG_FD_96883 | JGI IMG/M metagenome (GOLD analysis project Ga0136643, IMG submission 96883) | Labiotermes labralis P1 segment gut microbial communities from Petit-Saut dam, French Guiana - Lab288 P1 (version 3) (version 3) | ecosystem: Host-associated > Arthropoda: Insects >... | reverse complement strand
TTTTTTTTTTTTTGCAAGGCAAGGCGCCGAAGGAAATTCACACCATTCTGACAGAAACATTAGTTTGTTTCTTTTCTAGTAGGGCTAAGGACTTATCAGCACCCCTGTACAAGTAAACCAAGGATTTTCGGATTTCGGATCGGATGCCCTTCCCCCCTCATCCCCCTTTTTTAAAAGATCAGTCTTAGGAAAGAAGAGGGTGAGAAACGCTACGAAGTGCCCCTTAGTTTTATGGAAGAAAACATGAGTAGCAACATGGAAACAGAGAGCCAGCACATCTGGTAGCGAATGAAGGACGAAAAACTGGAGAGGAGAGTAGGAATTCAACATTTACATTTAACGTTTAGTTTTCCCATAAACGTTCCAGAAATACTCCCATCCACTCTTCTGGGATGAGAAAAGTGGGACTAATGGCGGCTGTAATGTTATAAACATGAAGCCTTTAGCAAGTCTAGGGGAGCGCTGAATTTCTTTAAATGTATAATGAAGCCTTGGTGTCCAGGAAGTTGTACTACTGGAACTGGCCCACAGAAATCACATGCCGTGATGCCGTCTGTAGCAGTATGAGCTTTGGCTAAACACACATCATTTTAACATTTCCATGTTTCGAGTTGCAGATTACTATTTTGTACATTCGTTAACTTTACTAGTCATCCCCTCATTCTCTAAATTCCATTACCGGATCATACGATTATGCCTTTTACTTTATTCAGGCTTCCGTCAGAGATTTTATTCAGCCATAATTATTAAGAATCTGATTAGGTATAAATTATTTGTGGAACTTTTACAATATTTTACCCTTTTATGTTTCTTAGCATACTGAAGAAAAAAAAGTGCAGTCTAGAACAGGCCTGTTGAACGTTTTGTGGTGTGAGCAACTTCGGTAACATACGGTGCTCGTGAGGGCCACTTGTAATTCAATTCACAGAATGAAGAATGAAGAAACATACTTATGGTTTTATGTATAATTTAAACTTTTTTTTCTCTATACATCATGTGCAATAAAAATGTACTGAAAACGGGAGAAAAAATAAGTAACGGTTCAAATAACGTAGGTAATGAGTCGATCTTTTTCTCATACTTGTACACAATGAATTAGTAACTTAATGTAAAAAATATAAAGCAGTTCCATTACAGGCCTGGACAGGCCCAGAGTATTCCAGGAAGTTAAGGTTCCCAGATTTCATGACAACGGCCCAGGAGGGTGGTAGGTTGTGAGCCTTACGCACCGGCCGCGTTTACCCCCAGGAAATACTCCCGGTACTCATTTCTGTTAGAGGCTGAGTCGACCCCAGGGTCACAGTAACGTAATGTATGGGTCCATAAATAAATCGTTCACAATTTTTCAAAATTGCTTCTACATGCTGGATCTACTTTGTCAAAGAAAGGGTTAAAAGACATTTTCTCATTACAAATGTCTCCGCGAGCAACATAACTGCGTGTCGCGAGCAACATATCGACCGCATCTACGGGTTGAGCAGGCCTGGTCTAGAGGAAGTTCAAGTACATAATGAGCTCTCTCGCTACATTTATATCCAAATACAGCTTCAACCGTTCGGATTTAATTACCTTCGCCGTGGATATGTAGGTCAGTTTCCTTGCGTCTGAGTCTTTCTGCAACAAATTATACAGAAAATACATGTTTGCTGTGCAGTAAAGTATTGGTTTTGCCTTTCACGCTTTCATGCCACTAGTTCAAATTTGTGTATGAGTTTAAGGAATGCTCTAATATATACCGTCCTTATTAATTCATGGAAAAATGATTTAAAATATCTTAGTTTCAACACAGTGTGTTACTTACGCAATTCCTCTTTATGCGTCTTGGTAACGTCGTCGATTTTTCCTTCCAAATGTTCAATCTCGTTTTCTAGTTTCCTAGAAATATAAACACAAAAGGCTGTAGGCAATTTACTTCGAATACAAATCTCTTTTACTGTTAGTGTGAAGTAAATGAGCCGAAGTGTAATGTACATAGTAAAGACAAAGCAGTCCCATTAGAGGCCTAGACAGGCCCAGAGGTTTCCAGGAAGTTAAGGTTCCCAGATTTCATAACAACGGCACAGAATGGTGGTAACTTTGTCAGCCTTACGCACCGGCCACCTTTACCACCAGGAAATGCTCCTGGTACTCATTTCCGTTAGAGGCTGAGTCGACCCCAGGGTCATAGTGCGATCGGAAGGATTTTAAATCAGTCACAAATTCCAATGACACCACCTGGGATCGAACCAGCGACCTTCCGATTTGTAGCACAGCACCTTAACCACTGTGCTGCCGCGGTCCCCAATGTACATAGTAAGGACAGAAATTAATTTTTTATACAAAAATAAATATCGGCTTCTCTGAGATTCGAATATGACTATAGTGTTTCGTGTCGTTTTATTGGTTGGTCTTAGACGAGATGGCTGAGGAAGGGGACATACAGTTCTTCAGTTACCTTCGTACCACTACGAACTGGACCAAACCGAACCTGTGTGAACTTAATTAAATGCATTTTATGTTTATGGTTCCGTGCATCGCTTATCTATATTAATAATTGTCCAACGAGATGTAACACAAAGCACTCTCTTTATTATTCTGCTAGTTCATTCTACATGTTACGGGTGTCAACTAAACCATAATCAGGAGTACACAAAACTGTAACTACAACCTCCGGTACTGGTCATATATTTGTGCAGCTACCTCCCTCCAACGTGGCCAAGCTAGCTTGGCCACGTTGGAGGCACAATATGACCAGTACAGGAGGCTGTAGTTACAGTTTTGTATACTCCCGATTATGGGTGTGGTTGACACCCGAAACATGTAGAATGAACTTGCAGAATAATAAATAGACTGCTTTGTATTGCATCTCGTTGGACAATTATATATATATATGTATATATATATATATCAATTTAATGCTTTTGTTGCATATAAAAGCCCCGAAGTCGAGAGATAGGTGCACGAAAGTCTTGAAACACGTACGTCGAACGTGTGAGGGCGATGGAAACTGCATATTTGAGAGCGGACGAAATTAAGACAAGCAGGTAATATTTTGTCGATGAACCAAGGATGTTACTGACTACCGTCAAGGATGATCATATTGATGTAAATGACATGGAAAGAAGACCAGATGAACGTTACAGAAGGCCTGCAATAACTACTAGTACCCGCACAATATGAACCAACAGGATGCACTATTTAATTCAATTTATTTCAATAGTTAACATTTATATGTTTCGAGCAGTCTTACTGCTCACCGTCAGGGGCTATTACTCTGTATACACGAAGGGAAGTCAGAAAGTTAAGGTTCCCTATTTTATTGCCACCAAGTAACTTCGCGTAGTGAGATGCCTGTTTATTCACTTAAATTTCAGACATTGGTTGCTAGATGGTAGCACTTTCGTAGCTCAAGCTCCACAATTTTCCTGGATGACGCAGTTCCGCTTTGGGTACTGTACTGTGTGCGTAGACACAAGAAGATGTGCGATCAGTTATTCAGTTTATGTGGGCAAAAGGGACAGTTCCAATTGAAATTAATCGTGAAATTCAAGCAGTTTATGGCTCAAATGTGATGACCGTGCAGCATGTGCGAAAATGTTGTGTGGAATTTAGTGGCTGTCGTTTGAGTGTGACAAATGAACAAAGGAGCAGGCATCCCTCCACATCAGCAGATCTTGTCCCTGCAACTGAGGAGACTGTGCGTGCTAATCGCCCAGTGTTGTTTTGTACAACAAATTCTGTATACACAGAGTAATACCTCCTGATAATGAGCAGCAAGGCTGTTCGAAACATGTAGAGGTTAATTATTGAAATAAATTGAAAGTAAATAGTGCATCCTGTTGGCTGTTGTTGTAGGGATATATCACGATTCACGGTCAACAAAACATTAAACTACTAGTACATTTGCTCCGTCAATCTTTATTTCAACTTTGAAGCGAAGATGTAATGCCTCGACAATAAACAGTACAGTGTAATTATACAATACTGGATATTTTCATTTGTTCACGTAATCCGTCATCTCATAGTGCCGTTAAGTAAAAGAGAGACTTGTTTCAAAATTCTGAGCTATTACCTGTTAATCTAGGCCTAGACCTTACGTAGTCTGTTTCTGACACTTTGCAACACTGTTGCTATACTGTTGTCTGTTTTTTCCTATGGTCCGAGAAGCAGTACCGACTTACTGGAAATCAGTTAGTAATTGGCGTAACAAGACTTTTTAACAAAGAGAGATCAGTTGTTGTGCCATGCATACTGCCTCTTCTTTACAGCCGACTATGTGGCGAGACTTAAGTTCATCTACGAAGTAACGAATGTTTTTACGCGAATGTTGGACGCTTTCTATTAGACAGTGCCTTTGGAACCTATTCTCAGTCTTCTATGTTCTTTCTTTAACTCTAATTTTTCAGTTTCAGGGCGTAGAATTATTAAGAATTTTGAGATGGGAAGAAAGTGTAAAATAGTGATTGTGGCCTGGTTTGAGGGACTGCAGCGGGTATTCTTGAAAGACAGTTTAAAAAAAGGATACCGTCAGCAAAGACGTGTTTCCGGTCAAAATTCTAACTGAGGGAAGTCCCGAATAGAAATCAGGAGTGCCAATCTCAGCACAGCAACAGATATCGTCGAGTGATGAGATGGCCACCAGGAGCGAACGTACCTGCAAATGTCTTCCTTCAGTGTCAGCTTCTTGAGAAGGTCCATGTTTTCTTCCAGAAGTTTGTAACTGGATTCAGTTCGCACAGAGTCGGTCCGCTGTACCACCGCAGAACTTTCGCGTTCACTGTCGCTGTAACATGGTGCGAGATTTCACCCTCTTCTCTCTTATTACGGAATCAAAATGAATCATCACATATGTTGCATGAGCTACGAGTTAAACACGGATATTATAGTCAATTTTTGACAAAACACTTTTGACTCTGTTCTTCCATCTCCTTCATGGTCTTCCAAGAGGTGACCTTCCATGGGGTTCACCACACAACTTCTGCTTACATTTCTTGTTTCCCTATCATAGTAACTTTACTACTCAACATAACGTCTTACTTATAAAGCTGTGGATATTCTCCGCGCTCAACATCTCCGTCCTTCTCTGGCGGGAATCCGTTAGGAGTCAAAATTTTGTTCTTTGTTTTGTGTTCAAATGTGGGTCTCATTTCCAATCTTCTTTCGATATCATTGTCGTCAGCAGCGTCATGTGTAACGTACGACACGGTGACAAAATCTCCTTTTTATACAATGTATCGATTTTTAGTAACCTGTCTTTTGACACAGCGTAATGAACAGTGAACCTAGATGGATCAGTCGGTGAAGTGTTGGATTACAGGGCAGGTGACCGGAGTTTCTTACCCGCCCAGCGATCGGAATTCATAATTTTCAAGTGAGACATACACGTTGTGTTCAATAATCAATAGAATATATATATATATTATTTCACAGTCTAACACAACTTTTTATTTAATAATTACAATTAAAAGACAAATCATTTATAACAGCTACATGTTACGGCTCCTCTTATAGCGCCATCTTCAGGCTGAGCCCTAAAACGTGTTGCATCGTATATACATTTAACAATGCTTTATAGAGTACTTGTAATTACTTAATAAAAAGTTGTGTTAGGCTGTGAAATTTTATATATATATATTTATTTATTCTATTGATTGGAATTCATCGTCGTCACCAGGATACAGCAGACTGTAGGGTCCACCCAGGCTGCTATACCAATGCCTTCCAACCTCTTTACCCTGGAGCACCAGTCTCACGAACAAAATGTTCATTTATACCACAAGATACTGAAAATATTAGTCACCTACGTTGTGCAATTTGCTAGTTGAGCTTTATATATACTTATTGTTTCTAATTTTATTTAAATCTATTTAAGGCAATTTATTGATTAGACTAACATCTTCAAAACTGAATAAGGAAAATATGACAATTCCCAAATAATGGCTCGTATCACTTGAAGACCCTTCGCCTACCAATGGTACGCGTACCACTGGTTGAAAAACACTGTTCTGTACATTTTTCGCCGATGGAGAAAAAATGGTCGAAGTGTAAATCTGATTACTTATTTCCAACAGATACATTGGTTTAAAATTTTGAGTTCCATACATGGCGGAGAATTCTCCTCCATTTCAACAACTTCTCTGTTCCCAAGCTGGAACGAATTATAATTCTACGATGAGAACCATTCAGCGAACTGCGTGTAGATCCGTTTCGCCTTACAATAACCTATAATTTATTTGAAGCACAAATCAATCTTCACTATTCTTGCAATAAAACTAACGAAAAGCACTAATTTCTCAAATTTATTTTTGGAATAGGACTCTACATGTTTCGGACAGTAACTTTGTTCATCATCAGGAATCTAGTACTGTACACACAGTAATAGGTATAGGTCATACAGGTTATGCTGACTGCTTGCTAGCGGGATCCGCTAGCAAGCAGTCAGCATAACCTCTATGACCTATACTTATTGCTGTGTGTACAATACTAGACTCTTGATGATGGACGAAGATACTGTCCGAAACATGTAGAGTCCTATTCCAAAAATAAATTTGAGAAATTAGTACTTCTCGTTGGTTTTTTATAAGAATATATCACGATGCACGGCCCTCAGAATACCAGTCTTCACTACTTTTTCCAAACAATGCACATCGTCGTCAAATTGGTAGACTACACTACACTACACTACACTACACTGCTCTACACTACACTACACTACACTACAGTACTTGATATTTCTATGTTTTTTATAACACTTTTCACGAAATAAAAAGAAGACGCGTTAGAGAAAGTATATCGTTACTGTTACGTATCATATATTTTCAGCTGATTACTGCTGTCAGCATTACAATTTTATCTGCAGTGTACGGAAATCAGGGTTAGTAAGTGATTTAAAATCTGAAGGGACACGCGTGGAAAGTCTGAACACCGGAACTTAAAGTCAATTTGTTTTTGTCCGTGCCATGTTTACAGCTGCATTCATTCTTAACCTTGACACTAGGCCAGCTTCACCTCCGTCGCGTTATCTGGGCTGTTTATTGTTTTTAAAGTAGCTATCTTTGTAGACTGTAATACGATTATAACCATGAATTCATAGAATTCTATTTCGGTTATTTTTAAAAACTTCTTAGATTTTGCACGAATTCATAGAATTCTATTTCGGTTATTTTTATAAACTTCTTAGTTTTACGTGAATTCATAGAATTCTATTTCGGTTATTTTTATAAACTTCTTAGTTTTTACGTGAATTCATAGAATTCTATTTCGGTTATTTTTCTAAACTTCTTAGCTTTTACATGAATTCATAGAATTCTATTTCGGTTATATTTCTAAACTTCTTAGTTTTTACATGAATTCATAGAATTCTATTTCGGTTATTTTTTCTAAACTTCTTAGTTTTACGTGAATTCATAGAATTCTGTTTCGGTTATTTTTCTATACTTCTTAGTTTTTATATGAATTCATAGAATTCTATTTCGGTTATTTTTATAAACTTCTTAGTTTTTACATGAATTCATAGAATTCCATTTCGGTTATTTTTCTAAACTTCTTAGGAAAAACCTAACTTCCCATCAGCACGTTGCTTCAGGCGTTTCTTACAATTACTCGTATTGTGACCACATGAGCATAGTAACCTGCCGCTGGAATCTATGAGGCGTGTGACTTCTTCAGGAGCGTAGCAGTATACTGGTGTCTGGCTCTGCACCACAGGGGTCACTGGTAGAGGAGCTGCAGTTTCCTCAATGACGTCCTCCACATCAACGATAACGGCTGCTGGTTCGTCGTCTTCTGGGCCGTTGCTCGTCCTTAGATGTGGTTCAGAAACGGCTCGTGAATCTAAAAACACCAAAGAATTTAATCTTCTATAATAATATAACGAAGCAAAGCAAAGCAAAGCAATCCATGTACAGGTCCTGAGGGTTCCAGGAGTTTGAGGCACATGAAGGCAGTTAGGTCAGCCCTACGCATCGGCAGCCTTCACTCCCCAGACAACATTTCTGGTACTCCTGAGTCGACCCCGGGGCACAGTGCGGCTGGAAGGAATAAGTGAATGAAGAGTTCCAATGACATCAACGGGAATCGAATCCGAGATCTTTCCGGCTTGTAGCGCAACGCCTGAACCAACTGCGTCATCGCGTGCTCCCGTATAGATAATATTGTATTCTGTAATGTGACGCCGTGAAGTCTGGTGAAAATTTGCCGCCGTTTCTCCGAAAGGCTATTTAAATGAGAAGGGCAGAAGAAATTAATTTAGTGGAAACTGCTGGTCGATATTTATTCCACAGATGCGGTTTTTTTTTCAAATTATTTGTCTTAACTGGGCCGTGTTATAACTCCGACTGTTACAGTCCAGTTCCCTTGGTTTGAAACTTGCCGGGTGAGTAAAGGGAAAAGACGACGGAAAAGGGAGGGTCGGGGAAAGAGGCTAGTACCTGTTTATGGCACTAGATGTCAGTGAAAAATACCCGTCCCAAATACATCAACTGCAAGAAAATTAGTGGCTGGTACAGTCACTTTAAACTAAGTGATAAATGTTTTTGCAAAGACAGTAGTTGCTGAGTCATTTACTCTCGCGAGGCGAATACCCAACCTATCCTGCCCGCATTTCTTAAATGCCTTCCAAGTCTCTGGTAACCAGAACTGAACAATAGTAGTCGCCCTTTCACCGCGAATGCCAAAGTTCCTTTCCATGTGCAATTTGCGATGGACAAAGTGGCACTGGGACAGTTTCTGCCCGAGTATGTAGTGTTCCTCTGTCAGTATGTAGTGTTCCTCTGTCAGTAATATTCTGCTAATGCCCCATACTGTCTAATCGTAGAAATCTACAGTGTCGTTCAATAACGCACTGAAGAAGTACATATTCTTAGTATGGCAATATATGTGCGTGGCACAACGGGGATGACGCACATAAAGTACATATTCTGACTAACAGCTCCATGGACCAGGGCCCTTACTGATAATCTAACAGTTGCTCAGATTGTCCAAGAACGCCATATCTGTCATGGAAAAAGATAATCTATTACCATACGTAAAATAGACCGTAGACCGGCATAGCGTAGTCATTATAGCGACTCGCTACCGCCTGGCCGGTCCGGGGATCGAATCTCGATGGGGGCAAGATTTTTCGTACCCGTCCAGACTGGTCCTGGAGCCCATCCAGCCTCCTTTACAGAGGGTACTGGCTCTCTTTCCCCGGGGGTAAAGCGGCCGTAGCGTGGCGCTGGCAACCCAACCATAACTAGCGCCGGGGATAAAGAAAGAGTACAGCTATATTTCTTCTCCCCTCTGGGCCTTTTGCCTGTTCTAGGGTGAATTTTAAAACTGACAACATCCCACAAATAGACCTTGACCTCAGCTGTATGACTCTATTCCATATCCTTACACCAGATTTATTTAATGCTCATTGTAATATAGCACTTTCATACACATTTAGTCTCCCAAGTGTTCCCCTCCCCACAAGCTCCTCGACTTAGTTAAGTGATAACTGAAGAATAAAAACCAACTAGATGCCACTTATTATTTTATTATACTTGTTATAGGCTCTACTACGCCCATCATCAGGAGCTGGAGACTATAATGTTGATTACCACATTGGTCATGTCGTTCTTGGTTTGCTATAGGTTGGAGGTTAGGTGCGGTTAGGCTGGAGTAGTGTCCGGGCTGCAGGCTAAAGCACGACCAGTCGTGCTTTAGTTATCACAATGATGCACGGTCCATTAAACATCAAATTAGTTAAGTCAGTTCAGTTTCTTCACCACTTACGAATAGCTTTCACTGTTCCTAAGTTTTAAACAAACCTTCTAGGGCTGTCGCTTCCGTCTGTTCTAATACCTCGACGTCATTGAGGGACAGACTGGATGTCCCGACGTTCGTCACTCCGGTTCCGAGGTTCGTGACGCTACTTGCAGACTTGGAACGCGACAACAGACCGCCTTCCGGATCGTCCGAACCACCTGCAAGTTGTGAGCGTGAAGTTCGTAAAGATGGCTGCTAACCTCTACAGCTTAAAGCTCTGTGTCACAAGTGGTGTTTATCTAAGCATATTAAATAGGATAAGTGGCGTTATATCGAACTGTAGACCAGAATCCTTACGGTTAGTATGTTTACTTTTAAAGGTCTGTGTATGCCTTCTGCTCTAATACTGTATAATGAGTTGATACTGAACGGTTCCTTATTTGCAAGCACAGGAGCCGCGTATAATTGATAGTAAATTAAACTCTTTCTTTACATGCAATATAGGTTATTGGATTTTCTTGACCGATCCTGCAAACTGGATACTTAAAACATTCGGAAACAAACTGTTTTGTGACAGTGTCCTATAGGAGACATATATATATATATATATATATTACAATTTTTAAAATATTTATACTGATGTCATCATATAAGAAAATTTGGATTATTTCTGTTTGAAGACGTGATGCAGGTTGCAGTTCGTTCAAAAATTATGAGTACTGTTTTCAGCCTCACTCATATACGTGTTAACAGTGAGTTGTGTTCCCCCCCCCCCTCCCTCATGGAGCGACCGTGGGCTCTTACCATGACTGGAGACAATCCCGTTACCAACTGGTCTGTATCCAGGATCCAGAAGTGCGAACGTGGATTCCTCCGGTCCGATTCCTCTGGCTTTCTCCCATTCGTAAAGCCGTCTTGTAAACTTCTCAGAGATACCGTGGAATCTGAAGAAACCTGTAGACGTTTGTATGAGGACTTCCTGCTCCCTTTGACCTGACCCCATAGCGCGTCTCATCTTCTCCAGTCTGGCGAAGTAATAGTAATTTGTAAGATAAGAAAATTGAAACTTGCTAACTTTATTCCTGCGAGCTGTCAGATGTCAAATCTTAGTCTGTGATCTCCCACTGAGACAGACTAGGGCATTTCGTTTATGCTGTAATGAATTTAGGTCTGAAGGCTAAGATGCTGTATTGTGGGCCATTGGACACCATTTGGGAGCCCCATTGTGGTATTTGGAGGTACAGAGGGAGAACAGATGCAACAGAAAAAGAGAGTGGGGCCTTAAGACGCGAAAGGGTCAGATAGAAGCTGCTCCATGGTCTGGGTGTGAGGTTAAATATGAACTGTACATTACATATTAATATCATATTTCGCAACTAATCTGCTAGTAGACAAATCAATAATAATCAATTATTATTAGTATCAAAGAAGTAGACTTTTTTTACCAGATACTCGCGTAACATGTATGTATGTATGTATATATGTGTAATATATATATGTGTAATATATATATATATAAACGCGCGAGCGTGCGAGTGCGCTCACGCACAGGCGCGCGCGCACTCACGCACGCACACACACACCTACTGGTTTTAACTCTAACTTTTGCCGCGCATCGGAATATTCCAAAAGGATTATGTGTGTACTTGCTAAAAAATAGAATTGATTATTACTTTAGCGTATCAATTACTGTACTATGTTTATCTAATTCTTCATTTTATACAATGTGACCATTCTGACTGTGTTTTGTATATTCGTTTTCGCAGGCAATAGAGTTAAATAACTCAACTTTTGCGTTACTCAAGGGCCGCTGTATTTGAGTGTAATCGAGTAATGTTTATCCTAATTTGAAAGACAGTTTTGTAGCCTGTAGAGTAACGGTTACTTATATGAACTTAGATCGCTGGGGTGCATGAGAAGCATGCATTAACAATGGAAGTTGGGAAACATGTAAGAATTTGCTTGAATACACAGTAAAACAAAGAAAATCTTTGTCGGTTTGGCAGATCGCAGGGTCTTTCTATTCATGCTGACTTCTTGCCAGTAGCCCGTCAAACAAAAGAATAAAGACGTCTGCTGACAAACAATAAAGCGAAAGCATATTTGTGCTTTATTAGTATCCAGGTACACAACATAAAAATGACACTGACAGAACGTAACAAAGCAGTCCACTGGCATGATTGTAGCTACCCACCTTGCCTGTCTTTCCAGGTACTTTTCCCGCTCTCTCTCCAGTCTTTGCTTCTCTCTCTCGATCTTGTGCAGCTCCTTCTCCAACCACTGTAGCTCTTTCTCTTTCTGGCTTTTGCCCTTCTGTTGGACCTTGCTTGCCGACCCCCCGCTTTTCGTGTTCACAGTACCACTCACTTCGGACTTTTCCTTTCCGGAACCAGGAACCTCAACGGCGTTCACACCCCCAGGACTCCTGCTGCTACCTGTCGCCTTCTTGCTAACTCCACCTTTGATATTACCTAGAAAATAAATTCGTTGTCCATGTGCAAATCAGGGATACAAGATTTTATTTATTTCCATCATCGTTATGCCCAGTTTTTCGACACAAAGTCCAGACGGTCCGCGGTGCAAGTACTCTCTCATTTCTCAACTAAGTTTCGGGTATGGTTGTTTTGTTGTAAATAGTTCAATTTGTATAACGAGAAGAACCGAAGTCTTCAATTGCTAATTATACTGTTTTGTGAAATATGTGTTAATTGATGCATTATCATCCTGTTGTGTTTGTGAGATCTGTATCGATCACAGGGTCAGAGTAAAACAGTACTAAGAATATCACGTATTCGTTATATTTACTAAAACATCTTTAGGCCGACTTACACGGCCATCATCAGACAGTTGTACAAATTCGTAAAAATAATTATATTTTAAGAAGAGGCCTACCGTTTACTAAAATTACCTATATTTTGGTAGCTTAGTTATTAATCCTAATAAAGGAATAATTATAATTATAATGATAAAGAGATTATTAAAACTGAATAAAATCTATAATGTGACGCAGAGATACTTTGCTGTGCCCTAAATGTCGTGTGTTATTTTGAAACACCATGTGTTGTTAGTGAAACAGACTTCTTTAAATGCATGGCTGCATAGTGGGTACAGTTTACGTAATTGATGTTCATGGATGCACCTTATATGCAGAATGGTAATGAATGTGCGACATATGACATCAATAGCGCTGTGTTACTCGGGTCTTTTGCTCGATATAGACATATGATTCATGTAACGGTAATTTGTCGTAACTCACTAAATTCATCAAACAGAGATCCCCGCAATACTAGACAGCTGGGTTACGAACTCACCTTCCGTCAAAATGTCGTGTCCACAAAAATTCGTTACTCTTTATATTTTCTTAAAAACCCAGCATGCTTAGCTGTTTGTCATTTGGGGATCGGTCGAGTTTTTCTGTATCCTGTAATACCGTGTAGCGCAGAGTTACGAAAAAGTGCCTGTTTCAAGAGCGACACGTGTTTGTTCATCATTGCCAGGTCTTCCACAGCTTAAAAGGTTAGCATTGTCGCAATGTATGTGTGCATTTAAAGCACGTCATATTTCTAGATATCGTTGTGGTGTGTTACCACAATAAACTGTATTTTCCTGGTTGAAATTACCCCACTGCATACAATCATTCACATCTATTTTAAATTTCATTAAATATGGACTGATCAAAAAAATTCCAACAATTCAGATAGCAAATTTTCAGGTTCTTACGGCTGTGATTGTGGAGATAACTGGGATGTGGCACCGTATAGTCTGGTATAAGTGTATCATCATTTCGAAACAACATTGTTTCCACCCGCCATGTAAACCTCTTAATCAAGAAGACAGTAATCTTAAAGAATTTACATCTCAATAAGAGATTTAGGTTTCTGTGACCGTGCATCGTGAGCAAATTGTGAAGTGAGAGAGAAAACCAACAAGATGCAACAATTAGATGTTTATTTTCAACAAAACAGTTAGATGTTTATTTTCAACAATTGTTGAAAATAAACATCTAACTGTTGCATCTTGTTGGTTTTCTCTCTCACTTCACAATTTAATAAGAGATATTTTTAATGCCATGGACACATGTTTTATACACCGATGTGTTGTCCAGATTCATGTTTACGTAAAATAATGCTTTATGGACTGTAATTCATGTAGACTGCACAGGCAATGTCACTCCCTGCGTCACAGACGGCCAACTAATATTGAATTACAAATACCAATCTGTTTAGTCTTTTAAGGCGATAATCTTCTTTGAGCGGGAGAATCTTGCAAAGCAAATAAATACACGGTGTGGAAGAAATGCGCACATTGTAGATGTTACAACTGTGTTGTATATACTTACAGATAGGCACTGAATGGCTACGATTTGTGGGGAACAGATGTGAAATAAAATGCAATTCACTGGACTCGTTTTTTTTTTTTTTTTGCAGTTCTTTTTTGATTTTTTTAAGTCTGTCTGGTAGTTGATTGGTGTATTTAAGGTGACATTTCAGAATGAAATCCGGCACTGCCAAATTCTGAATTTCCTTGTGCCAGCCGCTCGCAGCTTCCGTAACTCGTCACAATGACTGACAAATGAAATTCTTTATTTTGGAAACTTTCCAAGACGAAGTAACTGTGTGTCACTTCCCATTTAAACGGAATGCATATTCGCTGATACCAAGAAAACCAATTTTATGATGTTCACCAACGCAAGAGCGAGTGTGTTCCAGACAATGATGAAAGGTGGCAAAGAACCAAGTCAAGTTGTGAGCAGCTTGAAACAACATTTGGTGAGGAAAATCCGAAACGTGTGCACTGTGACACAGACGGAGACAGCGGTGCGAAGGAATGCCTGCCCACGCTTCCGATTCTTAGCTTTTACCCAAGAATGTACGATGATGTCCGAAAATAAAGCATAGACATCTCCCTCTTCGCCAATTGAAGTTCTCACAGTGGGGGATTAATGTATCAGAGGAAACTGCTGCCCCTGTCATCATACCTTTACTCTCTGAGCTCTGAAATGTCAGTACATACCTGTCACATCCCAGAGACGGTTAGTTCCATATTTTAATTGCTTGCACTGTCCGTCAGGCTGTCGCTGCCTTTTACCCTACCCACAACATAAACGTTTCTCACAAGTTTGTTACTGTACTACCAACAGCCACTATAGCGAATATGTTGGTGTAGGGGTAAAGCTGTAAACCTGTACTGGCTCCGAACCTCGATCAGGTCGTCCGCTATCCCAGCTGAAGTTTGTTGTGGTCTTCCTCAGTCCTACAGAAAATACCAAGGCAGTACCTCGGTTACACAGCACAGCTTTCTCCTCAGTCTTTCCAGTGTATATATACTCATCATTATAAAAACTGAAGCTACATAATCGGAGTGACTTATTTCGTCGTAACATAGGACAGAATAGGATCATTAGGACAGAGCATGGAAATCCGCGTGAGTGGGTGGGCAAGAGAGCCCCTGTCTGTGCGGGTGAATAATTGGATAAGTGAGGATGTGGTTGTGGTTGTGTGTGGACAGTGAGGTGGTTGTTAGGAATAAGGGGTGAGTTGGGAAGTAGGTACGAAGGTGAGTGAGGCCACGTGATTAAACGGGCGAGTTCATGAGTGGATAAGGGGGTGTGTGTGTTAGTGGATGAGATAGGCGTGTGAGTGAATGGGTGCATGATTGAGTGGGTGGATGTGAAGAGTCGATGTGTCAGTAGAGTTACTATGCAAGTTTATGAGTGCGTGATTAGGTAGGTAGGTAGGTAGGTAGGTAGGTATATGTTAATTTGTGAGTGAGCAGGTGAGTGGCTGATCGAGTGGATGGCGGATGAGTGCATTTGTGAGTGAGTAGGCGAGTGAGATATTGTGTGGGTAGGTGAATAGGTATGTTGAGGGTGAGTCGGTGGAATTCTGAATGAGTGGGTGGGTGAGTAGTTTTGTGGTTTGGGTAGGTTCGTGAGTTAATGAGTAAATGAGTCAGTGCTCGGGCGAGGGGGAGAATGAGTAGCTGGGTGGGTTAGCTGCAGTGTGAGTGGACGGGCGGATGACTGCGTAGATGAATACGTTAGCAGGGGGATGATTGAATGAATATTTTAGTAGGTGAGTGGGTGGATGAATACGTTATTAAGTAAGTGGATGGATGAATAATTTAGTAGGTGAGTGGGTGGATGAATATATTTGTAGGTGAGTGTATGGATGAATGTGTTAGTAGATGAGTGGGTGGATGAATAATTTAGTAGGTGAGTGGGTGGATAAATATATTTGTAGGTGAGTGTATGGATGTATGTGTTAGTAGGTGAGTGGGTGGATGAATATTTTAGTAGGTGAGTAGGTGGATGAATATTTTGTAGGTGAGTGGGTGGACGAATAAGTGAGTGAGTGA
>Ga0136643_10007181_pt1 | contig 16070 bp, 6 predicted proteins | sample TergutLab28metaG_FD_96883 | JGI IMG/M metagenome (GOLD analysis project Ga0136643, IMG submission 96883) | Labiotermes labralis P1 segment gut microbial communities from Petit-Saut dam, French Guiana - Lab288 P1 (version 3) (version 3) | ecosystem: Host-associated > Arthropoda: Insects >... | reverse complement strand
TCAACATTATAGTCGTGAGCTCCTGATGATGGGCATAGTAGTGCCCGAAACATGTTGAGCCTATAAGAAGTACAATAAAATAATAAGTAGCGTCTAGTTGGTTATTATTCCTCAGTTATCACAATGATGCACGGTCCAACACACATGAAAAATGTATATTTTGCCTTACTAAGAAAAGCAGTCAACCTGAAGATTGCTCATAACTACAGCCGAAACATGTCGTTGAACGAAACAATGTAAGAAATACACCTTAAAAAATCATTAATTGAGTTGTGTTTGACTTATATTGTTTATATTTATAAGAAGCATAGAGGGTGTTGTTGGGAAAATGTAAAGGAAAGAGACCATTTGGAAGATCTAGGTGTAGATGGGAGGATAAATTCAAAATATACGTTTAAGAATGGAATGGGGAAATTGACTAGATTGATCTGGCTTGGGATAGGGACAGGTGACAGGGGCTTGTGTGAATGCGGTAAAGAATCTACGTTCCGTTTTAATATTATCATAATCGCATCTACAACACAGGTCTTCCATCTCCACTCTTCTCTTCGGATTTCTCAACCATGATTTTGCAAGGATTTTTGCATCTCGTGCATGCTACATGTCCCATAAAGATTATTATTCTTGATTCGATAGCCTTAATTATATTTGCTGAAGAGTAGGCCAAGGAATCACAATGTCCATCATCCTCCTCCGTAGGTCCATATATTTTTCTCCACAAGTTCTTTTCAGACATCCTCAATTTACGCCCTTTATTTAGGATAAGGTCTCTTCCATCGGTTTCATTAATTTACCTGTACATAGAGATGGCACTCTAACATATTGTACCTCTTTCCCTTTGTGATGCATTTCTGCTGTCTCACAGAGGTATGCTGTGCTAATCCCATAAACACATCAACATGTGCCCAGCTTACGTTGCAAAATGAGATTTTAGGAGTACGTTTAGTTCTCCATTCCGTTGCGTGCACAAAATCAACAACTATAGACCCCGTTGCCATTGAAGCAGTGACAAACAGAACCTACAAACGTCCATACTCCGACGTGGAAGCTAAAACTATTGTAACAGAACAATGTGTTTCTAATTTTAATGCAGTTACTGTTTTCTATAGGTCAGACATTTTGGGCTTTCAAACTCAGCATTAACCCATGAAAATTACGAATATTTCAGATTAGTCTTGACCATTTGTGTCTCTGTAACGTTTTGTGGGTGATCTCTGGAGCTTTCTATGGAATATGGACGTTCCGGACAGCATCGCTTATTCTTGTGTATTTTCAGCCAACCTTCTTCGCAATAAATAAGCAAAAAATATGCACATTAACTCTTCAGTGGCTCTGGGGTTTAAATTCTAGCTCCTGTCCAAACGGATGGCTATTGTGAAGAGAGAGAAAAAACCAACAAGATGCAACAATCAGATGTTTATTATCAACTTCTTTCTCAACATGTTTCGGGCATCATTATGCCCATCTTCAGGAGAACAAAGACCGTGTGTTACTGCATAGGGTGTACTGCGCTGGTTCTGCTGGATGTGGTTGGTAGCGGTTGTGGGGCGATGCGTTGTAGGATGCGAGCACTGTGAAATTTACTTTTCGACAGCTCTGACTAGAGGCACGATAGACTCTGGTGACTAGCCACCAGACTCTATCGTGCCTCTAGTCAGAGCATACCACCAAATATGGAAATTGCATTACGCAATAAGGCCTGTATGCAAAGATCTCTGCACCACGTGCGCGCATATTGTATATAGTAGGACCTTAAGTTCTCTTGAAGACAACCTGAAGATGGCCAGTAAAGGCCGAAACATGTAGTTGTCTAATATAGCCATTAAATACACCTTACCCTTTTGACGCCTAATGTCAACTATAGTGGTCGTACCGCACCGCTAACCTCTAAATTTGCATTTTATATATTTATTCAACAAATATAGGTACTGAATATTTTAAACACAGTATATACTCTCCGTTTTTTCTCTTCAAAATGCAGTTTGTTTCATAATTGTAACATATTTGGTTCCTGTAGTATTCACATTTTATATACAGGGTGTGCTAAAATTAAAAAAATAATTCCGGCGCCAAAAGATTAATTGACATATTTGTGTTTGACTACATACCCTTTCCACTAAAACCTAGTTGTTAATTAACGTACCAACAGCAATAACATTTTTAAAAATTCTAAATTCTATCCACATAGTGCATTTTCGTCTTTTTATGCTCCGAACAGACAGCAGCTGCTGTCCTGTATGACATTTACTTACTGGCTTTTACAACTGAATTCGAAAATTTTTACTATGAGGTACAAACTGAATTTCGACGTATAATTCTGGGCAATGAAATTTTTGAGACACTTATTTGGAATAACAAAACTAGATAAAGAAAAGAATAATTGTATTAGGCAAAAAACGGGAGCACAGGATATAGTAAAGGAAATAAAACAGTACCAGGAAAAGTGGCTACAACACGTACAGAGGATGGACACAGACTACCAAAACAAGCACCACAATATAAACCAAAAGGACGAAGGAACATAGGACGACCGAGGAAGAGATGGAGGGACCAACTTCATCTTGAGGATCAAGGTACAGGAAACACGCCTAACCCTTCAGGAACATGATGATGATGATGATGATGATGATGATGAATTCTGAGCAATCTTAGTGTGAAAGGCTAATAATTGGGCAACCGACTTTCCTTCTATCTGAAGGTAATATCCAGTGATACGCACTTCAGCTATGACACAAATGGAATACTCTATAGACTCGTATAAGCGTATGACCTGGGATAGCTCAGTTAGTATAGTGTCTGACTACCGAGAATTTGTAGTTGGGTTCAAAGCAGAGATACTATAAAGATACCTTATGCAAAGCATTCATACCGGCTCTGAAGCCCAACCAGCGTCCTATTTAGTTGGTAGTGAGGCTGTTTGCTAGGAGACAAGGCGGCCAGCGCGCAAATTTAATCACCCTCCCCATCTAACTTAAAGTTTAGGAATGAGTACGGCTATACTACGTCACAACCACGTGGCTGCATGGCGCGAACAGGAGCTTCGACTTTGCGTTTGTAGGATCCCGCACCAAAGAAACTGGTTTAAAGCAATTAGTTCCACGCAATGTGCAGTTTACAGTTGCATGACACTAGCAATTTGACGGCCGAAATTAAAAAGGCACAAAGCGTACTCTGAGTTTCAAGCAACTACAGTTTCATAAGTTCCTTGAGTTTCAGCTCAACCACTTTGCCTTGCTGTATATCAGAAACAAAGAGGTTCTTTTCATGAACCTGCAGTTCCACGATGCATATAACCTATTGCTTGATATCAGTTCTCTAGGTGTGGGAGCACGGCCTTTCTCACGCAATCTTGGTTCTTTAATTCATATCCTCAATATATTTTTTAAAGTGGGTCGGTAGCTCAGTCGGAATAGCGACTGACTACGAGCTGAACGGTCCGGGATCGAATCTCGGTAGGGACGAGATTTTCCGCCCGTCCAGACCGGCCCTGGGGTCCACCCAGCCTCCTATAAAATGGGTACTGGGTCCTTCCCGGGGTAAAGTGCAGCTGGGGCGTGCTGCTGACCACTCAACCCTCTTCTAGTGCCGCGGTCATGGAAAAGTAAAGCTGTGCCTCTACCCAACCTCTGGGCCACACCGGGCCTGTAACGGGATCACTTTACCTTTACATATTTTTTTAAAAATGAGATTCATTACAACAAGAACTACAAATAGCAATTACAATTCGTACTGACATTCATGACTCTTTTCCTTCGTAATATTCGAAGTGAGATACAGTCTTCCTAAATGTCATTCGCTTTGCACGTGTCCTTCCTGTATTTCAACTATAAAGGCCGTTCTAGTAAGCATAAACATCTTCATTGATGAAGATAAACGGCCACTCTCGTGCCTTCAGGGAGTGCCCTGCACGCCATTGCTGACCGACACTCAACGTCAAATAGCTTTTTAACTAGTTTAGCAAGTAAATTAAATATCTGAGGACAAACTACAGACATGAACAAGTCGTCATGATATTTCCATAGAAGAAACACGTTTGTTACTCTACACATTCATCAAAACTCTCAAGGACTGTGTGCAGGATACGCTTACCTTAAATCTACACCGTAGTTACTAAAGAAAGATGGGCCGGGTAGCGTAATAACTATAGCGACTGGCTACGGGCTGGACGGTCCGGGGATCGAATCCCGGTGGAGGCGAGATTTTCCGCACCTGTCCAGACCGGCCCTGAGGCCCACCCAGCCTCCTGTACAATGGGTACCGGGTCTTTCCATGGGGGTAAAGAGCGGCCGGGGCGTGGCGCTGACCCCTCAAAACCTTCTAGTGCCGTGGTCAAGAAACGGCATAGCTATATTTCTGCTCCCCCTATGGACCGAAAGACTTGTACAGAGCCTCAGTGCCTGTACAAGGGTGTACTTTATCTTTACTTTTACTAAAGAAAAACCATGTTCTTTCTTGATGCTTTACTGATACACAGAAAAATTAGCTGTTTAAAAATTAAAAAAAAAATGCTTTCGTAGTATGGAAAGAGTTGAAACGTGTTCGCATCTTTACCTTCGGCTGTGTTTACTTTCAGGTGTGCTTTGTACACTGAAATATAATGAGTTTACATTAGGGAGACCGAGCCTGCCTATTGGGGGTTTTCATACAAAAGATTACTGTATTTACTCCTACGATATTTCCTGTTACACTTGTGTATTTTAACATCGTCAGAGGAATGTCATTGGTCTACTTGAACTTTAATTTCGGAGTCGTAGGTAATATGTTGAAACCCCTCTCCGGGCACTCAATAATCGCCCCCCCCCAATTATTAATGGAGTTGTCTCCAAATATCTTAGAATTACGCCTTATGTCGGAAGATTGAAATACAGCTCGAAAGAACTCGAAATAATACTTGTAATCTTTATATCTGGGGGTCCTTGACCCACGGGGCACAGCCGCACCGTGGGATAATTGTAGCGGACGCCGTCTGAACTCATGCATTAACCTGCTCGCGTGCCGCTTTATAATAGCAGGACGTACACAGACATGCAGTTTGTATCAAATTCTGGTGAAAGTTCCAGCAGTGAGTGCTGTTCACGTGACGTCACACCTCAAGGGAGTGCAGTGGGTGTGGAGACTGTTGCGTCGGGGCGGTGAGGCGTCTTAGCTTGTCATCAAGCATCAAGCGGAGGATAAGTTTTGTTAGCCTGTCATCACAAGCAGTAGGTGAGACATCTTATCCTGTTATCACAAGCGATGGTGCGGGGGAAGGATTTTAGCCTGTCACAACACGTAGAGGGTTAGGCATCTTAACCTACCGTAACAAACGGAGGGGTGAGGCATCTTAACCTATTATTACAGGAGGAGGGTGAGGATATTAGCCTGTCATCACAAACGGAAGGGTAAGGCATCTTTGCCTATTTTCACAAGCGGGGTTGAGGCACCTTAATCTGTCATCAAAGTGGAGTGTGAGGCATCTTAGCCTGTTATCACAAGCGAAGGATGAGGCATCTTAGCCTGTTATCACAAGCGAAGGATGAGGCATCTTAGCCTGTTATCACAAGCGAAGGATGAGGCATATTAGCATGTTATCACAATCAGAGGATAAAGTATCTTAGCTTATTATCAGAACCAAAAGACCAGGTATCTTAGCCTGACACCACATGCGAATGTTGAGGCACGTTATCCTAGACGTTCTCATGACCCGATCAGAAACCCAGCTTCCTTGTACCACGATGCAGCCGCTACTTCATTATCGATGCTGTGTAATTGTCCTGTGACAACAGCAACGGAATTTATTGGCTTCGAGTCCTTGTAAGAAAGAGGCTAAAGTGCTTCTAACACACTTTAACTTTAAATTAATTCATTATCTCTGACTTTCGTAAGAGGAAACTAAATTGAATCGACAATAAATATTTCAAGCACTATTCAGAGGTAACGATTGGTTGTAACAACAAAAGTCAAAATTTAGATTGCAGTTCGCGCAACACGCTTGTGCCAAAAGTGATTTACTAATTAATTTTTCAGACTTAAGAGAGCAAGCAAATTTCAATTTGTTGTAAGCTAAAGTAAACAAACAGCTTTTCTTTGCAAACAAAGTTACGTTTCAACGTCATATAAATGGACTTACAAAGCGCAGACTTAGACCATCAGTAACACTTATCCTGCTAAAGTGGAGAATATGGTGAGCTCTTAATAATGCCAGCAGATAGCAGATGGGATTTAATTCGGCGATTAATGGGTTAACTGAACAGTTTTTGGTGGAGATATTTATTATCAAATTTCATTTAAATCCGTTGAGTTGGAAAATAAATATACAAAGTGACTAACACGACATCTACATTAGGCCTTCACTCGATGCCTGTAAAAACTGCACAAAAGGATTCACATTCCGAGTGGGTTTTAGCGAAAGCGCTCTAAGTAATCAGTCAGGTAGGAAGAGTTGACAAGTGTGATCAGGTGTTGAAGGTAAAGGGAAAAGAAACCGAGAAGAGATCTGGGAAAAGTTTAATTCCCAGGAGGATTCACACGCGAGAAATAAAACAGGTCCCAGCTGGTTTTATAGCGCAGTGGAAATTCCAGTTTACAGGAAAGGGATTTGTAAGATTCCTTAAGTCAATATATTATAGTTTTTCGAACTTCAAAAATTCTACACTAAAACTTCCCCCACCACAAAACTGCAGGCTGATACTCTATAATAAATTGTAGACTGCTACTTTATACAAAACTGTAGGCTAATAATCTATACATAACTGTTGGCTAATACTGTACACTAAAATGTAGGTTGATATTCTATACTAAATGGTAGAGAGATACTCTATAGTCTAATGTAGACTCACAATTTAAAACAAATTGCAGGCTAATTCTCTACGCAAAATTGTAGGCAAATAAACTATACATAACTGTAGGCTAATAATCTATACGTAACTGTATTCTAATACTCTACATTAAAATGTAGGTTGATATTCTATACTAAATGGTAGACAGATATTCTATAGTATAATGTAGACTCGTAATTTGAAACAAATTGCAGGCTAATTATCTATACAAAATTGTAGGCTAATAATCTATTCATAACTGTAGGCTAATACTGTATACTAAAATGTAAGTTGATATTGTATACTGAATGGTAGACAGATACTCTATAGTATAATGTAGACTCATAATTTAAAACAAATTGCAGGCTAATTATCTATACAAAACTCTAGGCTAATAATCTATACATAACTGTAGGCTAATACTGTATACTAAAATGTAAGTTTATATTCTATACTAAATGGTAGACAGCTACTCTATAGTATAATGTAGACACATAATTTAAAACATATTGCAGGCTAATTCTCTACACAAAACTGTAGGCCGATACTCTACACTAAAGTACAGAATGGTTCTGTAGGCAAATCCGTAGACGAAAACTGTTTACAAAGCTCTAGGCTAATGTTCTTTATCAAACTTAGACTAATAATTTTCTTATACTACCGTAAACCAAATGCTCTACACAAAATTTTAGGCTAATTTTCTATACAAAAACTGTAGGCTAATACTCTGTACAAAATTGTAACCTAATAGTCTACACAAAACTGTAGACTAATAGTCTTTATCAAAGTGTAGACTTATACTCTACACAAAATTCTACACTAATATTCTTTACAAAACTCTAGGCTAAAACTCTACACAATACTGTAGGCTAATATTCTATACTAAACTCTATGCTGGTAGTCTATACAAAAGTGTACACCGAAGTGTAGACCGACTTAGCTTACTGAAATGTAGGCTCATATCTGAAACAAAACTACAGGCCGATACTTTGAACAACAATGTCCGCTAGCCGTGTATACAGACCCCGTATAACGGATTACGTATCCTCCTCCAAACATTATCTGTGACATTTCGCGACCCAAAACGCATGAGATGTGTCCGATAACAAGACAGGCGGCGGATGTTCAATTATTTGGTCAGTCCCTGCCTCACGTTTTCCGTATAGGCCTACAGACCGCACAGAATTAAGGCACAATCGGATTATCATGTTTGTCAGCCCGACTGTTAGTATGTCTTATCTCCCATACATATTTCATACGGTACGGTTAAAGTTGGTGGACCCTAGGACTACGTTAACACTTTAAAGCCCAGCCGTTACTTTACATACCATTACATTTAAGGTTCCAAAACTGTACATTCTTCTCAAACAGCATACTTATGCGTTTTATGTGGCTCAGAAAAAAACAGTGATTTTTCCCTATACAGTATTTATAAGCCGTAAGGAACGCGTTTGTTTTACGGTATGAACTGAATCTTTAAATATAAACCAGGAAAATCTTAGCGTTTAAGTCTTCAACTGAATACTAATGTCATCGAAAGGACAAGCGGGCAGAGCCTCGACACATTCAAACAAATCGATTCTCCCTTGGGCATCAAGCAGCAATGGACTCATAGTACACCTTCTTGCAACGTCATTGTCTTTGAACGGTTAAACTGTATTCACACTTCATTCCGGTCGATACGTTTCTCGTATAACCGTCACTTATAACGAATTTCAAAACAAAGACTTACTTGTAATATGTTTTCTTTTGGGTATTTCCCCGGCGTCAAAAGAAAACACATTACATACAGAACACGGCGAAAGCTTAAAATCAAGAAAGACTTACTTACTTACTCTATTAAGCACAGTCCTTCTTGAGAAGCTAACAGGTTTTCAGCTAGTCAAGAAATTCCCCCCATTGTATGGAACACAAAGGCTCATTACACCATTCACAAATGTCCGCCACCTGTTCCTATCCTGATCCAGTTCGATCCAGTCCACACTCTTACATCCCACCTCATGAAGATCTATTTTAATACTATCTTCCCATCTATGCCTGGGTGTCCCAGGTGGTCTCTTTCTTTCAGGTTTCTCACGACAAAGACGATTTATTTGTTATAAAAAGCTAAATCTGTTCAAGGCTGGTGTGAGACATTTCAGGGCCTAAATGGGGTTAAAAAATCCCATTGAACACGGTCGACTAGACTGTGTACAGTGGCGCCTACCATTTGTGTACATCTGTATACAGCTTGCTTCTTGTCACGTTCCTGGCGCTGATAATTACGAAGTGACTCCTAAATTTTTTAAAATCTCTGGAACACTGGCCTAACGTAAAAATATATATGGTGGCCCTAAGTCAAATAAGATAAATGGTGAAGCAATCCCATTACAGGTCTGGACAGGCCCGGAGGGTTCCAGGAGATTTAGACTCCCAGATTTTAGGACAATCGACACATGAAGGTGGTAAGCTTGTCAGCTCTACACACCGGCCACCTTTACCCTCCAGAAAATATTCCTGGTACTCCTTTCTGTTACAGGCTGAGTCGACCCAGAGCCATAGTGCGACCGGAAGGATTATGTCGATAAAAAATTCCAATAACACCATCGAGATACGAACCCGCGACCTTCAGACTTGTAGCGCGGTGCTGATAAGATAAAACAACAAAAGATAAGTGAAGATCGTCGTTAAGGAAGGTAGTTCAGCTCAATTTATATACAAATTTGAAACGCGTGAAATTACACAATTTATAATAATAATAATAATAATAATAAGTAACAAACTATTTCAGTGCAAAGTTTAACCCTTTAAACGCCGAGTTAAATCCCATATGCCCTTTGCCAGCATTGTTCGGAGCTCACCATATTCTCCACGTTAGCAGGTAAAGGGTTAAGTCAGCAATTAATTAATTCGAGACGAACTGCTAATGCAAAGCCACAAAACAACGAAATTCTAAAAGTCTTTGTGTTCCAATAGAGAGCAAGTGCGCTCTCTAACACTTTGCATAGTTTTCCTCCTTCTAGAAATGTTAAAGACGTCTCCTTTAATCACTTTAACACTAAGCTCTACTACATCAATATTGTGTCTTTATGACTAACATTCCTTCCAAGAATGGCCAACTTTGAAGCTAAAGTGACAGTACTCAAACTCCCTGGAGTGTTGCGAATGAGAAGACGCTGACGGAAAGGGCGGAGGGGAAAACGCAAATAGGGGGACAACCTGATGATGAGAGAGGCTTTTCTGTTCAGTCGATCATCCGTAATATCTCGATGCTATCGATCCCTCTCCAATCGATACGTATTTGGTAGGTCTAATATTCAAATCGGGTACTAGAATAGCAAAGAGCTGGGTCTGTGTAAAGTTGGCTTAGATAAAAGCTGCACAGGGCATGATAAGTAAGAAGACGACCACGGATTGTAAATTAAATCCACTGTAAGCCACACTATTTATGTACAAGCAGTTAACATCCCAAGCGGTGGTGAATTAATTACTGACAGAGCTGCGTGCATAAATTACGGTGTTATTTTAGAACACCGTATCAACTGGTGTCGTTGTATGGGAGTTCCTATCGAATAGCATACTGTCAGACTCCGAGCAAGCCAATGTAGCGGTACAAATGTTAAGTTGTATTCGGGAGGAACCCAGTTTGAATCCTGGTGGATATATTTTACTTGTTTCATAGTTTCACTAAGTCCTTCCAGGGAAGCAAATGCCCGGTTCGAATCTCGGCCGGAAAACAGGCCATCAAATATTTCTCGTGCTTTTTTCTCATTCCTTCCCAGACATATTTTTGAATAGGCCACGACATATTTATACCACGCACCCGTTAAATTCCCTCATTTTCCGTCTCGTGAGACGCTACAAGTAGGCGAAGGTCCAAACTGGACTGTAAGGACATCTAAGAAGAAGAAGAAAAGGTAGAAGAACAGGAAGAGGAGGAAGAAGAAGATGATGATGAAGAAGAAGAAGAAGAGGTAGAAGAATAGGAAGAAGAAGAGGAGGAAAAAGAAGAAGATCATGATGACAATGCTGAAGAAGAAGAAGTAGTAGTAGATGATGATGATGATGATGAAGCAGAGGAAGAAGAAGAGGTAGAAGAAGAAGAGGAAGAAGATGATGATGATGATGACGATGATGAAGAAGAGGAAGAAAAAGATGAAGATGAAGAGGAAGAGGAAGGAGAAGAGGAAGAAGAAGAAGAAGAGGTAGACGAAGAGGAAGAAGAAGAGGAAGAAGAGGAGGAGAAGGAAGAAGAAGAAGAAGAAGAGGCTGCAAGTGAAAAGACGGGAAGGTGGTACGAGGTGGGGTGACTTGGGGGGATCGTTTTCAGGAGAAGGATTTGGTGGAAAAGAGTGTCATATTTGCTGTTGTTCTGCCACTCAACGCCATATTGGCTGAGCCATTGACAGCCTCACTAAATAAATTATAAACAGCGAAATAAAAAAAAATTCAGACACGTGGTGATTGTCTACTTCAAAGTCTGTACCTGACCGGTAACCATAAGCTTATTATATTTTGACACTATATGAACTCTTCTGCTGAAACAGCTTCAGTATATAATCTAGCGTCATCATAAACCTCGTTCAGAGTTTATAACGGATAAGCAGATAATTCTTCTGCTGAAATGTAAAATGTTATTGCTTCCATCACAGACACACAACATCGAGCGTGACAGACCAAACTGTCGGCAGTTAATATTGGTCTGTGTTGCAGGCAAGTGTAATATAGGCGCAGCAAACAAGTAACCAATAAAATGTTCACTCGTTTACGACATGCACTGAATCATTCGCGTATTAATTTGCAACCTCCGGGAAACTACTCAAGGAGAAGAGGGGAAAAACAGTGCGCCTGTTAAGTTTACTGTACAAGTTATAACAGCGACGTCTTACACGAAAGACATATCCGTCCGGTCTGTCCGTCTGTATGTAACGTAGTACGAGAAGCTAAACTGTTGGACAGATTTTCTTCCGCTAAGAGTTGCCATTCAGTTCCGATCTTCAACCATATTGATCCACGACAAAGTCGGGTTTACTTAAGGTCATAAACGGGAAAGCAGACCGCGCATAAATTGCACAAAAAACGCCGTTGGAAATGTTGTGCAATACGCTCCTTCCAATTTATTAATTTTCAGTTCTATTTTTTCTTATATCACGCGACAGAGAGTGAGAAGGACAAGGATCCAAAACAACATTGGAAGCAAAATAGGCCACATAAACTTAATATAATACTATGGGGGAAAGGAGGGGTGTATACAGGAAATCTGAGGGAAAGAAACCAGTAGGAAGACCCAGGCGTAGATGTGTGGATAAGATTAAAGTGGATTTTAAGTAAGTGGGATGTGGGGGCGTGGACTGGATCGAGCTGGTTCAGGATAGGGACAGGTGGCGGGCTCTTGTGACTGCGGTAATGAACCTTCGGGTTCCATAAAATATGGGGAATTTTTTGACTAGAGAATCGATTAGCTTCTCAAGGGCTCTGCTTCATGAAGTAAAAAAGTAAGTAAGGAAGTAAGTAAACTTATTGTAAAAGGTAAAGTTACCCTTGTGCGCAACGCTTAAGTATAGAGGAATAAGAGGTAGGGCTCCACGAATTCTAAACATCGCCACCATACGGAGGTGGTCAGTTAAAATAATGCGACAAACACGTTGAAGATTGGGGCCCTGGATTTTGCTCCCCTATGTGTAATTGTGGACCGGGTAGCATAGTCGGTATAGCGACTGGCTACGGGCTGGACGGTCCGGGGATCGAATTCCGGTGAGGGCGATATTTTCCGCACATGTCCAGACCGACCCTAGGGCCAAACAGCCTCCTGTACAATGGGTACCAGGTCTTTTCCGGAGGTAAAGAGCGGCCGGGGCGTGAGTGACGCTGACCCCTCACCCCTTCTAGTTCCGTGGTCAAGAAAGAGTAGAGCTACACCTCTACTCCCCCTATGGGCCGTACGGCCTGTACAGAGCCTCAGTGCCTGTACAAGGGTGCACTTTAACTTACTTTGTCTTTTTTTTGTGCAATTACATGTTGAGTCGACATAGGCTTTGGCCATGTATCGTGAGTGACGACATGTGAGTAGCCTACACGTAGGATATTCTTGGAAGTGATTAGTGGGGTAACAGCTTGAATGGTACATATTTCATGGCTCACGTAACTATTAAATTAAATTCAATTCAATTTATTAGCCTGCCGGTTTAACAGAATAAGAGCCAACTGCAAGTCCAGCAAAAAGACATAATTTCAACACAAAAAACAGTTCAAATACACAAGAACAAAGGAAAAACAATGTGGTGGGGAAAGCAGTACAAAAAAGCACCCGGGCAAAAGACCTAAACCCCGAAAAATACGTACATAAAATCTGATGTTTTTGTAACCGTACATCACTGATACAATAATATAAACAGCCAACCAGATGCAACATTAACAAATTTTATTGATAATTACAATCAGCTCAACATGTTTTGGGCGATAATTTCGCCCATCCTCAGGAGCACTAGACTGTGTTTACAGCTTGTGGTATAATGCACTGACGATGCTGCCTGAAGGCAGAAGGAAATTATATTCCTCCCATGTCTGGTCTGCGTACTAAGAAACGGAACTCTAAACAAAGAGTATGAGTTAGAGGAAAGGCGAGAACTAAGCATGATAAAATTAAGCTTATGACTTACATACAGTACATACAGTACATACAACAATCCTGGAGAGAAAAGAAAGAAAATAACAAAAAAAAATTAATGTCTATCAACTACACAACACCAAAACTGAGGTGATAGGACTGTATTGAGAATGCTATGAAATCGATGAGTGTCCGGGGATGGAGGAAGAAAGCAGGAGAGAGATCTGTATGGGTATCATCCTGATGGGGGCACAGGTTAAACTGCGAGGACCTTATGCCATTAACCTTTCGGCGCCGGAATTATTTTTTTTTAATTTTAGCACATCCTGTATATAAAATGTGAATAATACAGCAACCAAATACATTAGAATTATGAAACAAACTGCATTTTGAAGGGAAAAATACGGAGAGTATACACCATGTTTAAAATATTCAGTACCTATATTTGTTGAATAAATATATAAAATGCAACTTTGGAGGTTAGCGGTGCGGTACGTCAATTATAGTTGACGTTAGGCGTCTAAAGGTTAAAGAAGAGGAATATTAATTCAGTTAACACAGACTGATTCCTACATAAAATTAGAATCGGACCCTGCAAAAGCAACGTTCTGACATGAAAAATCGTGGGAAAACATCAGGCAGTTTTAGTGACACGTCACTTTCGTTACGTCATTTTGCTCCTGTCCAATACCAACCACAATGTTAATTCACTCTGAAACATGGAGTCGATCAAACTGCTCATAATGCACGAACAATGGATTAATACCTCACAGTAAACAAACATCACTCCCATTACAAAGACCAGTCAGTTAATGCTCCATATGGAAATGATCGCTGTTTGTTCACACAAACGTGCTTAAAATTTACATAAATCGGCGTGGGTACAAATTGCGGAGTAACGCAGAATATCAAACGATTATTCAGTAACACAACTACAACAATATAACAAACAGTTTATTATGTCAAAACAAAACAGTATTATATAATTATTGGTAATTTGTTATGGCAACATGTTTCCGTCTTTCTTCAGACTATCTTCAGGGCAACGTGTTTAAGTAAGAAGTTCCATCAGTGCGTTCTGTGTACTGTGGTATCCCATGTTACCTACAGGGTGTACATGAAAATAATTAAGAATATAAGGGTTTATGTAAAGGTTAAAATTCTGTTGGTTAGGATATAATATAGCTAAAAGCAATGTATAAGTATTTACAATCAATTAGAAAGGTACTAGGATTCGCTGCTGAAGGTATGTAAAATAATATATTTTTATGTAATAAACTACTTGAATTATGTAAAATCATATATTTTATGTAATAAAATATTTGGTTTATTGTGACAATTGAAACAATAAGGGATGTCTTGGATTTAAAAAAAACACAACTACCTTTCTGTTGTACAAACATTACCAAATTGTAAGGACAGGCATTTTTGCAATGCAGAGGTCGTTGTTATGATTATGTTAATCTCTGATACTGTAATTTTAAAACAGAACAAAGCTGTAGGCTGTAATTGCTAGTGTAGTCGATCTCGTCACTCAGTGCAAGAATGAAGAAAAACATTTTTGCTCAATTATAATCGAAACATCCACTTTACACGAATTGTAGCAATCGGTATTTTTTGTACAACAGAAATGTAGTTGGGTGGACTGAAATATTGTTTGGTATATGAGGACGTAGAAACACAACGGCATGTCCTGTGTAAAGACAGTACAGAGCAGTTTGACGTTAAAACAGTTCCTACAGAATGCTTTGCCTTGCTGAGATTTAAAACAGGGAAATATTTTGTTATGGCAACATGTTTCGGCCTTTCTTTAGACCATCTTCAGGCCAACGTTCTTAAGTAAGAGGTAAAATCAGTGCGTACTGTGTACAATGGGATCGCATAGTACATAGATAAAATAAGTGCGTATTATGTACTATGGGATCCAATAATACATAGGTACAATCAGTGCGTACTATGTACTATGGGATCCAATAGTACACAGGTACAATCAGTGCGTACTATGTACTATGGGATCCAATAGTACATAGGTAAAATCAGTGCGTACTGTGTACTATGGGATCCAATAGTACATAGGTACAATCAGTGCGTACTATGTACTATGGCATCCAATAGTACACAGGTACAATCAGTGCGTACTATGTACTGTGGCATCGAATAGTACACAGGTACAATCAGTGCGTACTATGTACTATGGCATCCAATAGTACATAGGTATAATCAGTGCTTACTATGTACAATGGCATCCAATAGTACTTAGGTGTAATCAGTGCGTACTATGTACTATGGGATCCAACAGTACACAGGTACAATCAATGCGTACTATGCACTATGGCATCCAATAGTACGCAGGTACAATCAGTGCGTACTGTGTACTATGGGATCCAATAGTACATAGGTATAATCAGTGCGTACTATGTACTATGGCATCCAATAGTACATAGGTATAATCAGTGCGTACTATGTACTATTGGATCTAACAGTACACAGGTACAATCAGTGCGTACTATGTACTATGGCATCCAATAGTACACAGGTACAATCTGTGCGTACTGTGTACTATGGGATCCCACAGTACACAGGTACAATCAGTGCGTACTATGTACTATGGCATCCAATAGTACACAGGTACAAACAGTGCGTACTATGTACTATGGCATCCAATAGTACATAGGTACAATCAGTGC
>Ga0136643_10007180_pt1 | contig 16070 bp, 10 predicted proteins | sample TergutLab28metaG_FD_96883 | JGI IMG/M metagenome (GOLD analysis project Ga0136643, IMG submission 96883) | Labiotermes labralis P1 segment gut microbial communities from Petit-Saut dam, French Guiana - Lab288 P1 (version 3) (version 3) | ecosystem: Host-associated > Arthropoda: Insects >... | reverse complement strand
CTCAACACAATGTTCTCAAACACCCTAGGCTTCCTTTCCTCCCGCAATGTCAGCGACCAAGCTTCACACCCATACAAAACAACAGGCAAAATTATAGTTCTATATATCTTGACCTTTAAATTTCTGGATAGCAACCTGGAAGACAAAAGGTTCTGCACCGAATGATAGCAAGCATTTCCTGACCTCAATTTGCTCTTAATTTCTTCCACAATAGAAAAATTCTTCTATGTTACAGAACAGAAATGTCTGTAATTCTTAATCTGGGAATAAGGATTTTAATCTCTGAAACTACACAGCAGCCACATTTTTAACTCTGCAGTTAAAGATTACTGTCTTGGAACAAGCGATTTTAAATTGCCTGGTTTTAAAGTGCTGGTGGTCACATTTTATCTTGTAGAGCACTGGTAGTGGCTGGGTCAGATGCACCTCACACAAATGCATCACTGCAATATGTGATGCAAAACCAGCAATGTTAAATAAGTACTGAATACACTAACAATTTATGATGTTGACATTTCCCCACAACAATACACAACCTGCTTTGAAAACATGTACATACTCAAGTGATATAGAACTTCCTTCCACTAACAAATTCAGAAGTTCCAACCACTGGACTGTACCCCGACCCAGCAATACATAGCCAATCCCTCATATCCAATTTCCCTAGCATAACTGCAATCTTTATCCTTCTGAGGCAGATATTTCAAGTTTAACGCATGGTTTGTGAAAAAACATATTATGTGATCAGAAAAAGATAAAATTATGAAGTAAATGTCATGTTGTGGAAAATAAAACGGGGATGATCCAGCATGTCTTTAACAACGCAGTAAATTTCCTTGTTGCCAACAAGCATAAAATTAATTTCTAAGAACTTAATTAATTTCTCTACAAACTATTTTAACATTAATTCCAATCTAAGTCAAGGTTTCCCAACTGGTGCCTGAACTTTGGACTTCCTGATTAAATTTAGTACATATTTTTCATTTTGTCTACACATGCTACATGTCCTACTCATCCCACCTTCAATATATAGGTGAATTTGTGTGTGCGCACCTACGGGCCTTTAAAAGGTTACTATAATCCTTCCACACATTGGAACACCTTAAGCAAGTTACTCCCTTGATATTTGCTGACCAAAATGTGTACATGTTTCTCACGTCCTCATGTGTGCTACATACACTACCTGTCTTGGTCTTCATTTCATCAAAACAACAAATTAGCTCCTCAATAATTATTTCACCTCTCCCCCGTCTGAAATTTCCTGCTCAGTACCTTGGTCCCACACATCCTAAATGAACTTCCCTTTCAGTGGCTGTCCAAGTTTCACACCCATATTTAACAACTGCTGGATATAAAGGTAAAGCAATCCCATTGCAGACCTGGAGAGGCCCTGAGGGTTCCAGGAGGTAGAGGCTCCCAGATTTCAAGACAATTGGTACATGAAAGTGGTAAGGTTGTAAGCCCTACGCACTGGCTGCCTTTACCCCCAGCAAATATTCCTGGTACTCATTTCTGTTACAGGCTGAGTCAACCCCAGGATCATAGAGGGGCTGGAAGGATTATGTCAACGAAAAATTTCAGTGACACCACCAGGAATCGAACCCGCGACCTTCCGGCTTGTAGCGCAGTGCCTCAACCAACTGCGCCACCGCGTACCCCAACTACTGGACATGCCCACTGAAATTCAATGGGTAATAATTTCTTTCATATCTTCAACTTTAATCTCCTTGTCTTCTCTCCTTTATCCCTTTCATCCCATTTCCTCCTTCACACTTTAAAACAATTCAGTTACATCTTTATCCTTCAGACAGCACAATATTGAACACAGGGCTGTCATATATCACCTGTGTGAAAATCATGATCATGATATACAGACATGACAAGGTACCTCCATATTTGCTGGAATTGAAGTGTTACAAAAAAGGCACAAATAACACAATTACTTTTTTAATTATTGTCTATACCCTTTCAGTCCTTTTGTTTTATACTTTGGTCTATTTTAACATATTTTAAAAGATCTGTTGGAGCCAGCCAACTGACACAACATTCAACTCTAAGTAATCTTGCATGAATTCTTTGTTTCGTCCTCCCAGCCCTTGACAGTAAACATTAGCCTGTCTTGGTAAGCTTTCACCTTCAAATAAATGGAAAAAACACTCCTAGATGCACATGTTATATACTGTATTTAGGCAACAAGGACACTCACTGCATTTTTAAGATATGCCATGTAATCTGTTTTATTTCCCATAAAAGTCACATAATTTTATTTTTTTATGCTACAACAATATACGTTTTTCATAAATCATACATGAAAATTTAAATACCAACCCAGTCATTTAAAGACTAATGTGTTTGGTGGAACCAGGCTTCTTAACCCTTACCCACTGAACGACATATATATATATATGTCGAGCAGTGAGCCCTTTAAATAGCCGAACAGGCACTAAAGTGGCCGGGGGGGGGGGATTTAATTCCAGCATCAAAGGGTTAAACAAGGTTGACCTTGACCTACTTTCAACTGAAATTTTAGACCAGTGGGCCGACCATGATCTTGTGAATTAACTTTGATTATAACTGCATGGAACATTGCAGCCATCATCCAAGTACTACCAAAATTTTAAGCTCCGATCTTTATTTTCCAGTGAATTACATCTATAGCCAGACATGCAGGCACCTTCTTTCAGCACAGAAATACACTTCAAATCCTTTAACTTATCCCTGCTGTTGCCCAGCAACTCACCCCTGTTAAGTCTTTGACTGTATCCAGCATGATGAGAACATGAGCCGTCAGGGAGATATTGCGGAACCTGATATGATCATTGGGCCAAACTAGAGAGTCATTCATCTTACGATCTGGCAACCACGTCACCTCATAGAAAGCTCCATCCAATGTCTGATGTCGCAACACCCATGACACAGCTTTTGAAATAACCTGCAAGAAAACCAAACATTTCAGAGACCTGGTCCACCACAAAGGGACAATATATTGGCTCAACATTAACCTTTAAATGACCCATGTTTGCATATACACAAAAACAAGCCCCTAGGAATTCATTTTACACGCACAGGCAAAAATAAAATTTACCGACTTTTTAGACATGCCGCATAACCTCTATTCCATTTTACGTGAAGTACTGTTTATTTCACAACTTTACTCCTGCTCAAGTGATACTCATGTTTTTCATAACCTACGCAATAAAATTTAAACACCCATCTGGTCATTTAAAAGTTAACGTTTTAACATCACCAAGGACAATATTTTGCCCAAATTTGACGTTCATAGGCCTGTGCATCGTAATGTATTTCTATAGTAAAACCAACTAGATGCACCAATGTCTCAAATTTATTTTATTTGGAGTAACATTCTACATGTTTTGGACGGACTTTCCGTCCATCATCAGGAGTTCAAGACTGTACGTACTGCAACAGGCATATGACGAACACATACTGCCGACTGCTTGCTACCAGGAACACGATCATGTTCCATCTCGTTCCCACTAGCAAGCAGTAGGCAGTATCTGTTTGACATGCCTGTTGCTGTATGTACAGTCTTGAACTCCTGATGATGGATGGAAAGACCGTCTGAAACATGTAGAACGTTACTCCAAATAAAATAAATTTGAGACATTGGTGCATCTAGTTGGTTTTACCATAGAAATATAGAATCAGAAATATTTTGCTTAGCACTGAACCTGAATGTCAACACACAGCAAATATGTTGTTAACATGATACTAAAAATAAAGGTAAAGTGATCCTGTTAGGGCCTGGTGTGGCCCAGAAGGTGGTTAGAGGTATAGCTCTACTCTTCCACGACCGCGGCACTAGAAGACGATGAGTGGTCAGCAACACGCCCCGGCCACACTTTTACCCCTGGCAAAGAACCAGTACCCATTTTACAGGAGGCTGGGTGGGCCCCTGGGCCAGTCTGGACAGGCGGAAAATCTCGTCCACCAGGATTTGATCCCGGACCGTCTAGCCCGTAGTCAGTCGCTATGACAACCGAGCTACCCAGCCCATGTTAACATGATAATAATATTCATATTACCTCAGGATCAATGTAAATGAAGTTTTCCCACTCATAGAAACTGGCTTCCTGTAGCATCTGAGCAACAAACGATGTCAGCCACACACTGGAGGCTGACTGGTTCCTGTAAACAAGGGCAGCCATTTTACCCTAACAAGAACAGTACCTTCAACAATGTTAAAAAATAAGGATCATTATGATCTGCATCTCTATTTAAGCACGCCATAGAAACAATAGGGAGACAATGCGATAAACTTGTATACATTCTGGAGTTCACTGTTTACTACAAGGTAGTGAAAGCTTTTGGTCTAACCACTTTAACCCTGTTAGTGCCAGGCTGGTTGGGTAGGTTACACTAAAAATCAACAACCTGTTGAAATGGAGAAATATCGAGATACGTGGCAAGTAAAAGATCCTTGCCAGTTAATGATGTGATTGCTGCTGCAAGCTTGTAGACAAGAACGAAGCTTAATGAACTTAACATGGTGGCCGATAGATCACATGACGGAAAAAATTGTAGGGGTGCTACTGGTCAACAGATCAGCGTCCCCACACTAAGAGGCTTCTTCTGGTAGAGCACCGCTGGCACCCAGTTATGACGTTGTAAGGGTGGACCACAGAGCAGGTTTGAATGTGGAACGACCAAAAAATCCATGTCCACATTTCACATCAGACCCCAGTTACAGGGTTGCTGGTAAGTCCTTAGCCCGACCAGGAAGGAAACAAGTTAATGTTTCTGTCAGAATGGCAAGAATTCCCTTCAGCACCTTGCCTTGCAGGAAAAGAAACTTGATGACAGCTTGCATCTTGATTTTGTTGAAATTGCACGCGTCCCTGACAAGCTTCCGAGCTTTTTCCTTCCTGGTCAGGCCAAGGACTTATCAGCACCCCTGTATTGTCTGGCCCAAGCAGTTACTCCTCCTCCTTAGCAATCCAAAGTGCACAGATCATAACATGTACAGCAATCCCTAACAAACTATGACCTTCCTGCTTTGGAAATGACGAACACACAGCTTTCCTTCTGTATACCCTTGCCCCTACAGTAGCAAAAAAAAATCTGTATACAATTATGCAGGGAAACAAACTTTCAAACTGGCCTGATTAGCATTTCTTCTGCACCCTGTGGTAAGCTGATCTACATTCCATCACAGCAGCAACTTTCACCTTTCAAGATAAAATAATACATTTTACTCTGTTATCATTTTAAAGTTGTTTGCATGTTACAGAGTTCAGAATGTTACTGTACTTGCGTAATTTTTATGTTACTGAATTCCTCATGCTTAGTGAAGGTGTAATAAAATGCTTAAACTTCACAGGCAAAGTAACACAGTAACAGTGGCACCTCAGACATCTGTGTCCTATCTTTTGTGCAAATCTTTCTGCTTAAGCAGTTACAAAGTCATCTGGTTTCAGGAAGGCTGGCTGAGGTGCTCAGACACGAGTAATGAGTCGCTAACCCAGTGGTGCCAATGGCACGTGGTATTCCCCTGCTGCCACCCATCCAAGTACTCATGACACTCAAGGCTACTTAACTTCAGTAACTGATTGAAAACCAGTACTAGCAACCTCGCACAGAAATTAGCTTTGGTGAATGTTTAACTTAAGACAATCTTTGACGAGCACAAACCTAACAGTGGAAAATCTAACACCCTATTTCAAACAGACTCCAATTTTCATCAAATGCTGGCTCTGCTGTCACGGCGGTTTTCGCGAACATAACCACCAAGTTAGATAGGGAGTAATGAGCACGTAATCAGTGAAAATACATAAGCAAGGGCACCATACCAATCACTCCTGAAAAAGCTAAAAGAACCATCCTCCTTCAAGTACGACAGTGTGCGCTGGTAGCCTATGTTCATGTGGTAAAAGGAATGTTTCTCTTGCGTCCTGTTGCGCTGGTTGATGAGACGCATGTACATCGTGGTCATCATGTTTGCAGCAAAGCTGAAGACCGTCTGCTCAGCACTGTCCTGTGTATTAAGATAAGATGATACAGAAATCTGTACAACAATCACTGTAAGCAGGGCACATGTGCACACCTTCAGCAATCTGCGCTTATCACAAGACACACAGCTGTGATCCTGCTATCTCTTAATGAACCCACATCTAACATCTCTCATGCTTTTTTTCACATATGTACAATGCATCTTGATATTATCAAAATTGTATTTATTCATCAACTGTTGCACTAGTGAGTTGTCTTAAAAAACAATATTAAAATTTACATTAAAACAGCTCCGACATGTTTCGGTGTTACAGTTACACCATCATCAGGGAGCGCATTAATTTGTGCTTAACAACTGTAAAATCAGTAAGCACAAATTAATACACTCCCTGATGACAGTGTAACTGTTAACACCGAAACATGTCAGAGCTGTTTTAATGTAAATTTTAATATTGTTTTAAGACAACTCACTAGCGCATCAGTTGGTGAATAAATAAAACTTCGATCTCTCATGCTTTTTAGATTGAACTCGTTTGTTGCTTCACCATTTAACCCATCAATTCCTTCTTCAATAACAGAATTCTGTAACTGACGCTCAACCTGCCCAACCATCTCTCAGATGGGCTCACAGAACCCTATTTATCAGACGTAACTACAAAGCAGTTCGACCGAGAGCCACAAGACAGCAAGCAAAACATTCATCATTTCATAAGCTACGACTAAAGCAATCTAGTCCTAAAACAAGTTAATCCAAAAGCACAATAACTATTTATTTAAAAAATGCAGAAAATAGCACCTTGCCAAAATATTTTTAATTGTCTGTGAATATGGTATCTAACAGATACAAATACCATATATCATGGGCCTTAAACTCTAAAATAGTACACGGGCCAAACAGATAATTAATAAATTTCAGGTGGCACAACATCATAAGCAATAAAAAACAGTAAAAAATTTTAATTAAAATTCAACACGTCACTAAAAGTACCTCATCCTTTCAACAACAAAGTCACAGTATGTTAAAACTGATGAATTTAAAACCCCATTTCACTGATATCCCTTTGCTGAAGTATGCTGTGTACTATAATCAAGAAATAAATTTTACGTTTTGTTGACCGTGCATATCAATATAATCACGTAAAGAAAAACCAACTTCATGCACAACTAATTCTTAGTATATTTCGTCAACCTGTACATGTTTCGGGCGTATCTAGGCCGATCATCAGGGGGCACTACCATGTGTATACAACAATTGGTACTTATTATTCTTTTTAGATGACTGTCTGTTGTCCTGGTTGGATTGGAACCAGGACAACAGAGTGTCATCTAAAAAGAAGAATAAGTACCAATTGTTGTATCCATATGGTGTACTTCCTGATGATGGGCCTAGATACGTCCGAAACATGTACAGGTTGATGAAATATACTAAGTTATAAGTTGTGCATCAAGTTGGTTTTTCTTTACACAAGAAATAAATCTTTCCGAGACATCAGGACTAAGACCAGGGAAAAAAACAACATTTACAGTAACAGTGTGACGCACTGAACAGATATAAAGAAACAAAACTGAATGCTTATAAATACGAAGGTAATGGCTGTCAAGAATAAGACTAAACTGACAAAAGTCAATCTTCAATCTGCCTTTATATATAACAATAGCCTTTCTTACAATTTTTCAGCACCAGATTTGTATATTCTGTTTGCACGTGCCAACTGGCACTCTTCGGCCATCCTGACAGGTTTTTCCGTGCTTTTTCCTCAGTTGTAAGGCAAATGCCAGGGTATAATTCGCGCAGATGGGGGCACAGCCCGCACTGTTCCCAGTTAGGTTGTTAATTATGTTGTTCTTGTTGTTAATTGTGTTGTTCTGTTGTTAATTGTGTTGTTCTTGTTAATTGTGTTGTTCTGTGTATTGTTTGTGTGTAAATGTGTACTTTCTACTACCACCACATGTCAACCCAATTGCAATTAACAAATATATCGTATCATATATCATATCACATCACATATATATCATATCACATCACATGTATATCATATATCACACATCATATCATATCACATCATATAACATATCATATACCTCTCTAACCCTTTGATGCCAGAATTAAATCTTTGATGGCGGAATTAAATCCCCCCCCCCGGCCACTTTAGTGGCCATTAGGCTATTTAAAGGGCTCACTACGTGACATATATATATATATATATATATATATGTCGTTTAGTGGCTAAGGGTTAAAGAGTTCACAGAGTCAGTTAATAATAAATGACAGTTCTAACCATTCTCTATACTTACCATAGGCAAGTTAAGAAGAGAAGTAACATTGACAGGCATGGTAGGAAAAATTGGTCCAACAACATCACCAACAATAGACACAAATGCCTTATTTGAGCCATAGATATAGTAACGATTTTCATCGTATGGAATAATTGGCGTCTCCGTCACGTTCACGTGTAAGTACTGGAACACGTACGCCCGATTGCTGAGATCCAGCAGAATTGACTGGTGCCTGTATTGCGGTAATCCATCAGCCTACATTAAAAAACACCATTTACATGCCAATTATTAAAATTACAGAGGTAGAAATCAAGTCTTTTACCACACTTCTGTACCTCTCTGACAAAAGCAACTGTACTAGTGCACTGTCATTTTTTCAACAATTCTAAGAAAAAAATTGAAGACAAAAAAGTATTTGAGCACTTGACTCTTCTAGTATGTGTTTCCGGGTTAGCGTGCAAATAGCTTTGAGTACATAACGCCAAAGGGAAAAGCACTACAATCATTTGAAACAATGAGAACCACTCTCCCAATGAGGCTGGGTGGGCTCCTGGGCCAGTCTGGACAGGTCCAGAAAATCTTGCTCCCACCGCGGACTCAATCCTCAGGCTGTCCAGCCCGTATCAAGTCGCTATACCAACTACGCTACCCTGGCCCACTCTCAACTTCTAAGACTAGTGAGTAAAGTCTATATTTTGCCTGATGATGGATTATTTCAACTGAAACATGTGGCATTTTCCTAAGCACATACATTTGTGTACGACTTTTGATGTGGTGTTGTTTTAAGACTAGATTCACCTCCTTGCCTAAAAACACAACCAAATTAGTTCATTATTATTAAATGGTATAATATAGTATGTGTGGGCCAGGTAGCTCAGTCAGTACAGCAATTCACTACGGGGCTGGACGGTCTGGGATCGAATCCCAGTGGGGACGAGATTTTCCACCCCTCCAGACCAGCCCTGGGTCCCACCCAGCCTCCTGTAAAATGGGTACCAGGTCTTTCCCAGGGGTAAAGTGCAGACGGGGCATGCTCCTGACCACTCACCCCCTTCTAGTGCCGCAGTCATGGAAGAGTAGAGCTATACCTCTACCCACCCTCTGGGCCACACCGGGCCTGTAACAGGATAACTTTACCTTTACCCTTTATAATAAAACATGTTGAATTTTTGGTGGAAATACCTGAAACTTCCCCATCTCTAGCCATGATATCCACAAATTACCCTTCCAAGTATCCACACTTATCCATTACAGCTATTGATGGGTACTGCAAAGTCACAGCTTCACTGAATATGGATGCCATGAGTGGCAGAAACATTCCAGAAAGACAACTTGACAGAATGAAAGTACCTAGCAATAACTTAACATTGCCCAAAATCAAGGCTGTGATATTTTGAATGCACGGGTACCACTTAAGACAGAGAGCAACTGAACATTTTTGAAAGGAGAGCGTATAGAAGAATTTTAGTCCCAGTATATGACAATGAAAAAGAAAAATGGAGGATATTAACCAATCAAGATATTCATGCAAGTGTTAAAAACCTACTATAATAGAGACAATAAGATTAAATAGGTTACACTGGTTTGGACATGTACAGAGAATGGAAGAAAATAGAATTCCCCAAAGGGTATTGTATATGAATTTTGGAACAACAAGATGGAGAGGTAGACCAAGAAATAGACGGCAAGATGAGGTGAGAGAGGATGGAAGAATAGTTGGCGGAGAAGGGTGGCAGGAAAAAGTACACAACAGAGAGGAATGGAAGAAGCTCCTGAGAACGGCAAGGAATCGTTGCATTCTGCACATGCCAATGGAATGAACGAACAGGTACCTCTTGACTGCTACATACCGTTGGAAATTACTGTCATAATTAATTCATTTTATTAAAAGCATTCAAGCCACCCACCTCCACGTGCAGTGTCCTGGTAACTGTGTCCTTGCCAATGAGGGTAGATGCGTGGATAGTAACTCGTATATCTCCAAGCCGTGTCGGAACTATAGGAACATGAACTATCTGCGCATCCTGTGCTTTGATGTAAATGAAGAACTGGTGCTCACCAAATGATGTGTCTGGGTTGTATGACCTCACCTGCATTGAAGAAAATGCAAAGGTACAGGCATATATATATATATATACATACATAAAATCAAGCATTATCACAGACTGTAAAGTTATGCTTAGTTTTTACATGCCAGCTTTGCATATAAAAATTACCCGATTACATTCTTTTTATTGTTGTTGCTATAACAAGAACAGAAACAACACCAACAACAATTTTGCCCGATGTTCTTGGGCTGATCTCATTACTATTATCGTCTTAGAAATGAGAAAATAAACACACATGTATATTACTGAGAGTAATGATGCTGATAATGACAATAGTAACAAAATAATGCAATGTAAATGTTCAAGGTTGAGAAGAGCAAATCATTACAACAGCACACATGTGAACCTACAATTCCATTCATTCCAACGTGGACAAACTTGTAGTCGTGAGATCCTGCCAACACCACTGTCGCCTCAATTGGTGATGGCATGTAGTTGAACACCGTCACTCGGATCCCCACCTGCTCTCCTTGTCGACTCGTTGTAGGCATCTCCACGTTAATAAAGAATGGCAGCACCCCAACATACTGCAACATCCCAGATCTTAGTCAGATGTAATTCAACACAAGCAAAATTAATGACTATTGCCTTTGCGTCTGAAACTCTTATCTCTTAAACACAATATGTGTGACAGTGCCATACGAATCTATTTACTGCAAGTTGCATTATTCAAGTGCCCACTGAGATACTGTAACTGCAACATCATTACAAGAGTTCTATTTAGGTGTGGGTACGGTTGTCCGCGTGCTTAATTCAGTAATACAAATGAAGAACTGAAATGAAGTAGAAGTGCAGCTCCATATTTTTAACCTCGGCACCAGACTCAGGCAAGTGGTCAGTCCATTTTCCAGCCAGGACCTACTAGACATGAAGCTGGGTGAATCCCAGAGCTGGTCTGGACACTGGAAAAAGAGAATTCTTGCCCTGCCAGGAAGTGAACCGAAACTTCTCAGTCATGCAGCCCATAGCCTAGCACCTACACAAAGTAAGCTAATCAGTTCTGAGTTACATTAACATACAACTGAAAGGTATAAGTACTTTTGGTTCTAACAAGCAGAGAAGGATGAGGCAAAACTACATAGTGAGGAGCTCCACTGAATCAACAATGTTAGAACAGACACAAGCATGCATGGAGGAAATACATAACAAATTTGATTTAACAACATTAAAAAAATAATTTAAAAAACACAAGCCTAACTGTGACAAGGCAATGATGAATGTCTAGTGAGTACAGCTAATAACAATCATACATTAACAGTCTGTAAGGCATCCACAGTCACAATTAATATGCTAACCTCTATTGATTTAGGCAGCATTCCAAAGCCCATGGTTGGGCTTACACTGAAGGCAGATACCATCCAATGGGCAGGACGCTCAGGTACAGGGACAGTAAACAGATAGCGTCCATGAGGACCAATATTAATGTCCTCCCAAAGCCACACGTTTTCATACTGACGCTTGACTCGATTGAAACGGAACTTGCGGAAGAGTGTCAGGCTTGTTTCGTTGAAGTATGCACCTGCAAACACACAAAATTCATACTGTTAGTGTGTTCATTTAGGACAATTGCCAGAAGAAAAACAAAAAAACCAGAAACTAAAACTAACATTACTGAGTTTATGTGACATCAAACGCACTCTGAATAATGCGTATATTTCACATACATAAAGATTACTGTCTTCTGGAAGAAATTTTACTAGCATTTTGGAGTAACATGTCTTATCATTCCAAGAGGCAAATGGTGAAGATGGTGACAGTAGATTCTTCCAAAACGTTGACAAATTTCCATCAGACTACATGGCATAAAATTCCAGAAGTCAACAATCTTCACAGCCACTGCTCCAAAAAAAATCAAATCTCACATTCTCTACACACACATCATTTTCCTACTGTTACTGTCACTGCTATTTAATCTTACTGCTAGCAACACCAGAGACACAGCATCTTAACCTTTCAATGACTTGTGTTCGTAAATGCAAATGTGCACTAAAAAAAAAAAAACAACCATAGAAACACATTCCATATATTTAGGCAACAAGGAAATTTACCGCAGTTTTAAGGTATGATGCAAAATCTCTTTTAATTTCCACCAAATACCATTTACTTCATCATTTTATCATTTTATGTTCAAATAATACATTTTATATAAAACATGCGCTAAAATTTAAATACCAACATTTCGTTTCAAGGTTAAACCAGATTTAAAAGGCAAATATTGTAATGATTAAATGAAAAGGGTAAAGAGGCAGATGAGACCTGTTCAGGACTTCCCAACATTGTCTTAAATGGCTGGAAAAAAATGCAGAATTCTCAAATATGAGAGAAAGTCCATAGATGGAGAACATTACCTAAATATCATATACAAGAATTGCAATATAAGGTCCATAACACCATAACGCTGCTGCTAATGATAAGTATTACTACTACTAGCAGTAGTAGTGGTGGTAGTAGTAGTAGTAGCAGCAGTAGTAGTCATAGTAGTAGTAGCAGTAGTCACAGTAGTAGTGGTGGTAGTGGTAGTAGTAGTAGTAGCAGCAGCAGAAGCAGTAGCAGTTGTCATAATAGTAGTAGTAGTAGTAGTAGTAGTAGTAGTAGCAGCAGCAGAAGCAGTAGCAGCAGTAGTAGTAATAGCAGTAGTAGTGGTGGTGGTGGTGGTGGTGGTAGTAGTAGTAGCAGCAGCAGAAGCAGTAGCAGTTGTCATAATAGTAGTATGGCAGTAGTAGTATAATAGTAGTAGCAGCAGTAGTAGTAATAGCAGTAGTAGTGGTGGTGGTGGTGGTAGTAGTAGTAGTAGTAGTAGTAGCAGTAGCAGCAGCAGCAGAAGCAGTAGCAGTTGTCATAATAGTAGTAGTAGCAGCAGTAGTAGTAATAGCAGTAGTAGTGGTAGTAGTAGTAGCAGCAGGAGCAGTAGCAGTTGTCATAATAGTAGTAGTAGTAATAGTATAGTAGTGGGAGCAGCAGCAGTAGTAATAGTAGTAGGAGGAGGTGGCAGCAGAGGATGCAGATGAGGACAACCAATGCCCCCACTGCCCCCACCACACACTGAACTGTGGCTGTCCAATGTGTCCAAAGTCACTTTAACAGCTCGGCTAAGCAGTCATGATAGTCCACCTCAGGAATAATTGCTGAATCAACAACCACCAGAATACAGAAGAGTGAACTACATTCCAATGTAACTGGTGAAGACAAAATCACACCACCTGGCAGTCAAAAACCCTGCCCAGAGCCTGACGCCATACATGAGCAAGTGTGTTAGCTTTCTCCACTAAGCTGAACAGTTAATTCACTAAGTGACTTACAATTGGCTTCATCAGTTCCATCTTCACAGTCCAGAATTCCATCACATTTTTTGTTAATGCGGTAGCATCGACCATCCAGGCACTCTTGCAATCCTTGTGTCACATTGCAATAGTCCAATCGACGAGGCACCAGCACATCACTGAACACTATAAGGCCTGCATACCTGAGACACACAACAAATGCTTCCAGACTATGAAGAAAGGTAACTGAGTACCTAAATAAATCTCCAGTGCAGTCCTCTTTTATAAGCTAAAAGCTCCTCGTTTAACAATAAAATTCCCCACACTTTGCAGAACCCAAAGCTTCACTAACATTAGTCCTAGCTGAAGAAAGATGTTTCCAGTCCATAGCATCCCATCCCATTTCTCCAAAATCCATTTTAATAATAATAATAATAATAATATTTATTAACTGCAATTGGGTTGTCACCCAGTGGCAGTGGTTATTTTACATGCATACAAAATATGGCATTGGTTACTAATAAATTTAAGTCGGGAGGGCTACATGAGAAGCAGGTAGTGGCAACTTGGAATCTTGGGAACCTACTTAGCATTTGCTTATAGACACTGGGAAACCAACAAGGCACAGGGAAACCAAGAATATTAATATTACCCTCCCACCTCACCTATGTCTTCCAAGACATACCCTCTCTTCAAGCCTTCCTACCAAACCTTACGCATTTCTCTCCTTTCTCATGTATGCCACATGCACTGCCTACCTTATCCTACGTCACATCCTGCTGGCGTGAGCTTAACACAAAAAGAGACATTAGAATATAAAGATGTCACTATGAATGACATGAAGGCACATGGGTAGTGACGGTATAGCTTTATGCACTCCTATCCTCAACATCAGAAGGTAAGTGGTCAGTCTCACACCTTGGCCACTTTACCCTTGAAGAAAGAGAAACCCCCCCCCAGCCAAACTTATTCAATAGCGATACTGAATGGGCACCAATGCTACCCTAGAAGTTTTAAAAAAAAAACTGTAATTGAACTACGATTCCTTGGTTATCCAGCCCACAGCCAAGTGAATTCATTGTGCTATGGAACACACCAAATCATTGGGTAATACATCGAAGATATGAAGTAGTAGCATGCAAGTACTATTTACCAAACAAGTCTTCTGTAATGAGACAGGGTGTTGCTGTTCAGCATTCTCCAATGTTTCAAAGGAACACAGTAACCTCTGACTGCTTGACCCTGACTATGATGCTACAATCCTTCAAAACATCAGGAAACACTCACCCAAGAACACACCATCACAACCCAAAAGACCTGAAATCTCAGCAACATTGCTGTAAGAATCTCAAATCCCACTTACAAATATTACTTACTCAAACGTGCGGTTAGCGTCAATGCCGTACGTAGACGAAGGGAAATACACTATCTCATCCGGATTGCCTTCATGAGAGAACCATTTGTGAATGAACGTCCCGTTAGTCTGTTCATCAAATGTGCCCATCTTAGTTATGACCTAAGAAAAACACAAGTTCATCACGTTCAAATTAATATCTCAATAACCCTAACATAAAATGACCCCCTCACACAATATTCAATTTTCAAAAAAAAAAACCACCAGCACAGAAATTGCTTAATTCTGTGCACAGTTATTAAGCAAGGTCCCCTCCCCCATTTTTCAGATGACAAATTTATAAAAAAAATTCTCACCCTGTATATTCAAGTAAATAAGTTAGTTTCCAGTCCAAAGTTGAAAAAAAAACCCTTATCAGTTAATTCTGCTACAGTTTCTGTCCTTACATGAGGGTTCTTATTATCTGCATGCTAACTATCATGTGTAATCCTCATACTGCATCAACAGACTTGGTTCGTAACAGCAACAATATTAAGATACAAAACAACATTCTGCTACCAAATTCCTGTGCTACACCACACCAAAAACAGACAAGCTTAACTTCTTCTTTACAACTGATACAGCAGCATATTCCATCCCTACACTTCCATTTGTAACAAACAATTCGGAGAATCGACACAAAATCTCAAGGCAATCAGCAATGGGAACAAGTCCAAGTAAGTCTGCATGTGGGGTACAAAAATTCCATGCACCAGGTCAAGTAGGTGACTATGTTTTGTATGGAGCCACCTAATATTTGCATCCTACAAATGTAACTTGCATTATGTCAACATTCTGGCACCTGAAATTTTGAGGTGGCTTCTTGCCTTCTGGAAATTTGTGCATCACTGGTTTACACCCCTCTGCCACTTAACATGCTACAATACAGCAGAATTAGACAGTCTGTGCCAAACATTATTTTACTCTTAGTAATTAACGAACTTAATGCACAAATTCTTTTTTAATAAGTTTATTATATGCCTCTACATGTTTCGAGCACTATGTGCTCATCATCAGGAGGTCAAAATTGTATTATACAGCATATGGTATCATCACACCTGT
>Ga0136643_10007179_pt1 | contig 16071 bp, 2 predicted proteins | sample TergutLab28metaG_FD_96883 | JGI IMG/M metagenome (GOLD analysis project Ga0136643, IMG submission 96883) | Labiotermes labralis P1 segment gut microbial communities from Petit-Saut dam, French Guiana - Lab288 P1 (version 3) (version 3) | ecosystem: Host-associated > Arthropoda: Insects >... | reverse complement strand
TGAGTGGACCCCGTTCCAGACCCACTACTACTCAGAAAATCTGGTAGCGCCGGGGATCGAACCCGGGACCTCTGTATCTGTAGCCAGAAACTCTGACCACTAGACCACAGAGGCGGTCTCCAAGCCCTTAACACTGCTATCAATTGCTCAGTCAATTATCATAATGCCAAAGGCGTGTCAATGACAATGCGCCATCTAATATCTATTTGTGTATGTACAGGTGTGAGTCTCCTTGGAAGCTACGAAAGAAGCATCTTCAATATTTAAATTTGCATGAGCCAGATGCTTGACCTTTACTGCATTTTCGTTCTTGCACGTATATTGTTACTTGGCCAGTTAAGTCGTTACGTATCTGTTTCAAGTGTGACGTACAGCACCGCAATGCGACACTTAAAATAACCACGTGACAGCATCGGCAGTTTCTGTTGGTTATTACGAAATTCATGGTTTACTTACAGGTGTTTCCAAGCCAGTCTTCCGATACCGGATCTGGTTACATAAACCAGGCAGCAACCTGTGGCTTTTTCTAATTGTAGGATCCATTACGATATCGACTTTAATCTCCTCGCTGGTTCGCTGCCTTCTATGATGACGTCATATCAATATCTTATGAATGAGTAATCATATTTGCTATTAAACCTGAAAGAAATACATTACTTAGTCGATTATATGTCCGTTTAGAATAAATATTTAAGTACACAAACCCGAAAAAATAGAGAGAAGAACGTCATAGATATTATCTGTTGAAAGTAGAAGCGTTGAGGGGTGCTTTGACCCCTTTTAGGGGGGAAATTACTTAAAGGGAATGTAAACAACCCATATATTTCTACATAAGGTATAATCACGTACGTATGGCGAGCTAATGGAGAGCCAGGCCATACTTGCTAGGGGGCTTTGAAATACAAAAAAATTCTGACTACGTAATTGAGGAATGATCATTGGCGTACCCAAGGGGCAGGGGATTTGCAGTCCAACACCCCACCTAGCAAAGCGAAATTTAAAAATAAACACAGATTTTGTATACAAGATACTATCAAGATTTCGATTTACACTTAGCCTAAATCAGCCACTGAAATTGTCTAATGACTAGTATATTGGAATAATTAGAAATATAATAAAAACTTAAGAACATAATGGGTATTTTTTTTTTAGTTAATTTTAATTTTCCTTGTAACCTAACTAGATGTCGGCTTGGAGATTTCGACCTGATTTTCATTATGTAGTTGTTAAAATCAAAAACAAATCATATAGCCTAAGGGTCAGCCTAAAAAAAACTGATTGCGCCTATGGGAATGAAGTATTTTGAAGTATGGTGTGCAGTATTAATGATCTCTGTGTGGGATGGATTTTATTAATCTTAAGACAGGCAGCATGGCCAACCTCTTGTGAACAGCACTGACATTTCAGGTTTTGTAGGTACAAGAATGGAACAACTGTAAAAGACGGACTCTGTGCCATGATATTTGAGCTGGTTAATTAGGTAGGAAGCGATACTGTGGCCTTTCTCAGCCACTGGAACAGTTTCTGCACTAATTTTCTTATTTCTGATAACATTAATACAGAAACACAAATTTCAGAAAATCAATTAATTAAAAAAAATGGTATTCCATCAAGGCCTAAAATTCCATTACTATTTTCCGGAAAACCTGCCACTGGACCTTGTCATGCACCATATGAATTCATTTTACACTCATACATCCAATTTCTTCAAAATTCAGTTAAAAATTATCCTATAACCTATACTTTGATCTCTGTAAAAGTCTGTCCCCTTAACTCTAACATTGTCTTAATCTTTAAGAAAGAAACAAGCAAGACTAACTCCATAATTTCAATTTTCTTACTATGTTGTAAACTTCAATCATTACATATAATGTTTTATCCAATACAATGATTTTGACTAGTTCAATCAATAGCAACTTAATATTGGTTATTACTGGCAGCCATTGTAATGAACTACTGAAATAAAAACCTACACATTTTAATTAACCTAAATTTGGAACACATTATATTTAAAAAATTGTGCTAACGTTGTCAGATACTGCATTTTCTATACACCACAAGCAACGGTTATCTTATTGGTAACACTCATCAGTAGAATGCAGTTTGTGTGAAGAGGGTGCATCACAAGAGAGAAATACAAAAGTAGAGTAGGGTAGATTTAAGATGCTCATCCTATCCCCTGCAGGAATTCCGGGAAAAATAATGTAATTTTATGTGTGTGGAAATTTGGGATATCGATCAATATATGATGGCAAGTGCACATTGCTATGATAACATTATACGTCACATTTACAGTACCAACCTTCGTCGTGCTTAAGTTTTAATAATCCAGACAGTAGGGTATACGTTCCCAAATCTGAAGACACTTTTGGGCGGAAGTTAGGTTAGGTGCGTCCAGTTTTCCTTAGATCAAGTTCGGGTCGTGCTTCATTGAGGTTTTTCGTGGTGATTAAAGTATAACAAAAACCATATATTCATTCTTCTCACGATTTATCTCTTTAATATTATGCAACGAAATATCTGAACAACGACTTTTGTTCATGTAGTTCCACAGTCGACTAATCGCAGTAACTGGAGGCTTCTTGTCACTACCATGGCCAGAATAGATCAGCATTACAACCAGGTTCTTTCTTCTTCCCTAAAGACGAACGATAGCAATTTGGTCACTTCTGTGCGTGTACTACATTGCTCAGATTACGCATGCACAATCCCCACGATGTTTTTCCCGTCCTTTTCTGCCGTAAATATTAGCCTACATTTATTTCTTTGCAATTTACGAAATGTAAGGTTATGTTTTCCTTACCTTCCAATTGTGTGATAAGTAACAGCAATGTTTCCGTGTTGTCTGACTGAAGTCCCTGGATTTCGCTTGTGGTCCACTCACAGATATAAGTACGTACTGACAAAAATTATGTGCGACTTTCCTGAGGCATGAAGATGGCGTTCTGCCGCATCAAACTCAGGTTCAAACACTGCATTAGAAATAGACCCTTTTCCATTCTTCTTAACACAAAAACTTTTGAAGTGCTAGAAGTTAACAACAAGCTTACATCGTAAAATCAACAACAAACTCTATTTACAAACATTTCAAACCAGAAATATGTTAATACACAAAATACCTGATTGAAGACTACTTGGGAGAACTACACACCGGTTTTTAAACCATTCCTACATACGAAACACATGACTCAAATTTGAAAAAATGCCTCAAATTTTAACAGAGCGAAGTTGTAACAACAGGTTTGTCGTTTGCCTCACTAGCCCTTTGGGAGGGAAACTGGTTAATTCAACATCTGGGGGCTGCACCCACAGAGGGTGTGGTTGCATTTGCTATTTGTCTTACAACTGAAGAAAATCATGCAAAATATCAATCAAGACAGCCGACTGTGTTAGTCTGGAATCACCTCAACTGGCCTACAGCCCTTTGGTGACCTCAGACAGTCCTTGGGCAGCACAAGTGCTTGCAGTGCTGCCAACACAGCTAACTGTGAATCAAGAATCAAGTGTTCTGATATGGTTGTAAAGAATGGAACCTCCAAATGCTTGTGACATTGCCTGCTACTAACGTACCAATCACAATGAGAAGTCACTTGGATTTAAGGACTTGCAGCTTCTGAACTTCATCACATTCAGACCCATAATGCACCACTGGATAAATGGGCTGTTGAAATATCATGTTCTCCTATGTAAGTATCCTTTAAAATATCTAAAATAAAAAATACCCAATGGTAATTCCTTGTTGAAACACTGGTTCCCACCTTGTCTGAAGTGCAGCAACATTGGGTATCACCAATATTTTGATGAGTCACAACACTACATGACTTTGGTGGAAATTTCTTATTTATGTGGATGGAGAGGCCCAGGTCTCCAGTATACTTTACATGTCATTGGTCAAAAACTCCACCCACTAGATCAAATTATATGGTGGTCCACCTTTCAATTTACCTCATGACTAAAAAATACACATTTGAGCAAATCAACAAGCATTAGCAGAACAACCATGTGACAACATAGTAACACAAAACATCTAATCTTGACAAAATGTGCAATTTGTTCACAGACAAAACTGAACATCCAGTTTGGAGGTATCATGATTTAAAAATGCCAATGGGTCAATGCAAAGCTGAGCATAAACGATGAGAGACATAACATGATTACAGCAGGAAGGACCATAAACCAGAACACTCTATATCATGGGGCAAAGAGCTGATTTAATATTTGCAACATGACACCAAGTACCAACAGTTTTTTGTTACTGTCATTAAAATTTAAGATCATACTGCAAATTCCTCAGACCCTTAAGTATGAGGATGCTTGCTTTCCAACTCCAATTAAATGGCTCAAAAGTTAAAACCGCCTGGGAAATGTCAATGAGTAAGATCAAGAGGTGGTATTTTGGTCTTAGGGTGGGCCCACAAGTGAACCATTATTACCGTGCCAGTTGTAATATTCTATGTAAGTATATGCTTAATGAATATAAATTGCGCTTTGCAATTCATTCACACATTCATAAACAGGATGTAACGCTTAAGATACATCTTAGAGCAAAATGTGAACGTGTCACCATGCATATGGCTTTCATTTAAACTAAATTATCTATTTGTTGTACATTATTTTTTAGACAGTATAAGGTAAAGGTAAAGTGATCCCGTTACAGGCATGGTGTGGGTAGAGGTATAGCTCTACTCTTCCATGACCGCGGCACTAGAAGGGGGTGAGTGGTCAGCAGCATGCCCCGGCTGCACTTTACCCCCGGAAAAGACCCGGTACCCATTTTACAGGAGGCTGGGTGGGCCTCAGGGCCAGTTTGGACAGGCGGAAAAACTCATCCCCACCGGGATTCGATCCCGGACCATCAAGCCCGTAGTCAGTCGCTATACCGACTGAGCTACCCGGCCCACATCTTTAGACAGTACTTTCAAATAACTCACAATTATACATTATGTTTTGGTCTAACTTACAGGAGGAATAGCTGACTTTTCCACCCAAATCTCACTGGATTACATACATGCGAACAAACTGCTTCACAAAGCATCTCAAAATGGTGGTACATAACCACATAACCATACACACAAAGAATGTTATCATTTAAAAGTATAACCTCAAAAGAATCAGTCACAATACGAAATACAAGCAGCTGGCAGCCAGAACTGTGTACCTCTCATCATACAGAACTTTACATATCTTAAATGTGATGACTCATCAGTACCTGAACAAAATTTTTGTACCACGAATGTTTGCTAACATTTTAACTAAAATTCCCAGAAAAAGACATGACCGGACAGTTAAGACTGGGACTCAAAAGGTGCAATCCAACAACACCAGTAAATATATAAGCCATTAGCATTAACCCAAGACAAATTTACAAGCACCTAACAAAAACTTAAGTCTTACGCCGCCGTTTTCCAAACTTCTCCGCTCACGGACCCCTCATGGCTTTGAAAAATAGCCAAAGATCCTCACATACTTACTCATGTAAATACAGTGCGTCTGGATGACAAGTATCCAAAAGTAAATATTTACACCTCAGAACAGATGTTTTTAGATACTAATATATACCAATAGCATATGTAACAATGAAATGCATTACTTATATTAATTACATGACCGTCACTTCATGAGTAGAGGAAGCTTCTTACTTAGATATTCTAAGGGGCATACGAAATAAGACATATTGCCAGTTAATGAAGTTTCTCGATTACTCTTAATACAACAATATTCCTTTAACTTAAAAAATGAGTAACTTCAAAGTAGCCAATACATGAATGTATCCACTGATACCCTGGGAAATGGTTGTGGATCCCTTGGGATATGCAGAGCAAGCTTTGGGAACAAATGTCTTCAGCTACCTATTACCATACAACTCTTAGGATTTTGCAGGTAAGTTGGTTAGGGAACAATGTAGTATCAAATACACATTGTTTTAATGTCTTGTGGGATGTAACACCATGTAGTCTAGCACAGAATGGTTTCAGATAAGCCTGCTGTTTCCATTTTCAAGACACAGCAGGTTCTTAAACAACTGTACTGTACTTATCTATAAGACTATACATTGTCACATCCCAGAAGACCAACCTTAATATTCACTACCATAACAGCCTCAAATCTCACCAAGTAAGGTGACATGATAAATATGACGAGGTACAGAGGAACAATGGCGTACCTGAAGGCACTCCCAACAAATCATGCGCAGAAGACAAGCAAGACTATCAAATGCCTGAGTCATATCAGTCAATACCCTGACCAAGACTGAAAATAGGGTGCATCCTGAATACAATTCACTTGCTTGACTGATGAGCACACTCCTGGGTGGTCCTGACATTCAAGATATGAAGCGTCCAACGATACCATCCTAAAACTGTTAAGAGTAGAAATTCATTTTTCTATGGAGATTTCATTAAAAAATGTATGTACACTAATATAAAGCACAGTTAGTATGCCTCTACAGTGTTGCTAAGAAAGGGACCAGAAGATGAGACTCCATTCATATGAAATGAATTCACTGGGCATTCAGGTATTTTGATCCACTCAGTTATGAACACCTTTACTGCATTACAACGTACATCACAGCATTGACATCCTCTCTGCATATCCTCTAAAGGTAGTGTTTGTAAAAACATACCTGCAGTTGAGCATACCACAGAATTTGAAAAATTTATTATGAACTTCAACAGAAATCTTACATGTGATTGAACCCAAACACAAACCACAAATTCAGAAATGAAACTATGACGATGTTTACTGTATGCAACACTGAACAGTACTACATAGTACAGGCACAACTAAAAGTTCAGAGACGAAGTTGTATTTGCTAGTAGTGTTTACTAATATCTCCTACAGTAATATTTGTACACAAATAATGAAATATAAAATATGTATATAAACAAAAATGTCATTGTGGTGGGAAATCCAAAGCTGTGATTTAATTCACACAATATAAAATAAAGAGAAAAGTGACCAGCGCATCATAAAATCAAACACGTGTACTTGTTTCACATTTAGGGTATCATCTGAACATTAAGTTTTGCCAAATATGGTCACTAAAATTAACTGCAGACAGATCATTATACACTCATAACTCATAATCTACAACCAACTGTATTACATATGAATTTTCCAACACCGTTTAGAAAATTGTCAGTATTAACATTTCTTATATGCTGTTTACACATATACAAATAATTACTAGTAACTATACAAAAAGAAAAATATATACTGAAAAAATCAAGTTCACTTTCAGATTCAATAACATGATCAAAATATTCCAGTAACATATTCAGCTGAATGTGCAGCAGTTTCTCTGCCTCTTACCCACGTAACATACACTTACTTTATCATCAAATTCAAAAATCCAGTATTTTTTTTTTTTTGCTACAGATAAACTGCACTGCAAAGATAATATACGTGCTTTCTGTGCAGCAAACCCATGAGCATGTGCAATGCCATGCCAATGGAATACTCTTAACATCCTAAGTTTGAAAAGAAGTGTCTGGAATACCTGTTAGTAAACTACAACTGTTAGTTCTCGTAACACAGAACTGCATTAAAATGAAACAACTTTCTAACTACTAAAAACACCCTAATTTAACACATGTCATTCTTTATTACAGTTAGTCATTAAAATCCATTTCAAATATATACACATATATACAAATACATATAGTATTTCAAGTAGCATATTAAGCCAAAATTTCCTGTAATTCTCTTTTATACCTTCAAGAAGCTATTAATAGCAATTTGCATATTCCAATAACGAAAATCCTTGAATGGTGAAGACTTAATTTTAATTACTATAATTTATGTGCATATTTTCTACACTGCTGTGTACGGATATCCATTTTTTCATAAAGAGTTTTGTACTTGAAAAAGTGGAAAAATACAAGTACACTGTGTCTTACGGAACGGCATTCAATCTCCAGTTTCATATGAATGAAACACACATGCCACTAATACACATTACACAGGCATTTATGATCAAAATTATTGTAAAAATCTGTAACACAACAACCATATGACAACACTAGAAACTAGCAGTCCATCTGTTATATTGTGTACAATTAGGGGTAATTAATGTGCTATATGAAACAGCATAGTCTTTACTGTACTGTAAAAGAAATCTATGTAAACTACCATGTCCCCACCTCAGAATTTTTTCATGCCCTTCATGTGTAACAGGTTTGACAGATATTGATATTTTCACCAAAACCTGCCTGAACACACAATCCAGGACTCAGTAACACACAGTGAAAACTATACAAATTGTAGCCATCAACATAACTAAGGTTCTGGTGTTCATTACAGCGACATGTTTCGAGCCATGTGGGTCATCTTCAAGCTAAACACATGTAAAACAATTAAAAACTGCAGCCAATACTTCCTGTGAATACTAAGATCTCAGGTTACAAATGTGTTACGTTATTACATTATGTGTAAAAATTCTTGTTAGAAGTCACATTAAAGTAAGTGGTGACAGTATAGACAACTGACATAGTTGACATGAAACCATGATGTAACTGGATGTTATACACCAGAGATGTAGCAACTTCATGATCAGGCTATAGGTTGCTGTCGTTGGTGTTGCTACATTTCTTGCATATAACAATCTATTATTTCATGTCTTCCAATCAACTATAATGAATGTCTACACTACCACATCACCTCTTACTTTAATTAGACTTTCAACACGAATTTTAACACATAATACAATAAGCTAATGAATCTGTAAACGGAGATCTCAATTTTCACAGACAGCAACGTAAACTGCTTTTAAACGTTTTACGTGTATTTACCCAGAAGATGGCCCATGTGGGTCGAAACATACTGCTTTAATAAATACCGAAACTTTGTTGTGTTGACGGTTATAATCGAAATAGTTATCATACGATAACACAACGGGATGTTCACCTTAAAGATATACACAGCAGCTCTACATTCATAATTACATGTCTACATGTACGTGTATGTGTGTGTGAAGGAAAGTGAAACCAAGCCCAAGTTTATATTACAATCAATTTCGTGTTTAACCACCAACCCAACATCATAAAAACTATTATGAGGATGAATCTGTAAGAAACATTTGTAAAACATGAACAAAAAAAAAAAATTATACTTTGAGAACTGCCCCACATCATACAAGGTACATAGAAAACAAAAGGTCATATTAAAGCACTTGTTGGTGGGTTCTATTCCAACCAAACAAAGTTTCATACTGCATCACTCGTATCAGACACCAGTTCCATCATTGAGGGCAGTGGTTCCATTTTATTATCAACTGCAACTGTTTCCACAGACTCCTCAGGAGAGGGAGATTTTAATATGGCTTTGCTACTATCTTCTGCTATGCAAGTGTCTAATATTGTGTTCCCATCCAGCTCCTTAACAGACATTGCCACAGTGCCTTCACTATCATAAACTCCATTGTCATCATCAATATCATCATCGTCATCATCTGCATCGCATGGTTTCATCTTCTTCTCCAAACTATCAACTGAAGATGAAGCTTTCCTCTTCAGACGACCAGCAGGTACTTCAGCACCGGATTCCTTTCCTGATGACGCTGACCTAGTTTTCCGAGGATGGTATTCAGGCATGGCTTGAAGTTTCTCAAGAGCAGTCCTAAGCGGCAATAGTCCAACAGCATATGGTATATCCTTACTTGGGGAAGAAACTGCCCCTTCACCTGTCTGAACACCAGTCTGAAGAGCCCCTTCATCCATGCTTATAACCTGTGATGTCATTTCTCTGTCTTCTTGATTCTCTACAGGCATTGTATCCATCATATCACAGGATTCACTTTCCACCTTGCCTGCTTCCTCTGATTTGCTTTCCTGACCAGGTTCACAGTGAAGAACTGCCACAGTTTCTTTACCTTCAGTTTCTTTGTCTGAATTCAAGCCCATGTCTATTACTTCCTTACTAACTTCTGTATCCTGTGCTTCTTTATCATCTGCTAAAACATTTCCTGTTACACCCTCCTGAATAGTACTAGCAACAAATGACTCTAATATTGCAGCAGCAGGTAATTCTGTATCTACATCATTCTTATATTCAGCCTCCACAACATCTGCCCCTGTCAACGCAGTACCACTGCTAGAACAAACCAAATGATCAACAGAACCAGTTTCCGTCTCCAAAACATCTGCTTCTGATGACCCAGCACTTATGCCTGAACCATCCACCTCATTAACTGAATCAGCCTTACCTAACATCTTATCATCCTTAATTCCAGTATCTGAATCAGTGACAGATATTACAGGCAGAGATTTATCAACTTCACTCCCAACTATGTTGGAAACATTAACTGAATCTTCAGTATTAATGCAGTCAGAATCAATACCAGATTTGGGACTACACAAGGCAGCTTCTGTTCCTTCAAGTGCAACTTCAGTGGATGTTGCAGTGCATATATTGCTGCTGAGATCAATGTTAGACAGATGGTCAGTTTCTGAAAGAAAGTCTTTGTTATGAACACTGCCTGTAACTTCATCAGTTGTAACAGCATGGTATGCTGAATTTAGTTCACAAGTGAGCTCTTCAGTAGTTCCATTGGCAGCATCTGGCTTTTCTGTCAATATATTGCTTGATTCTGACTTTCCTTCAGCTGTATGATCAACTACAGCATCTGATGCTTTAGCAGGTGACCCATTTTCTGAAAATATATCAGTATTTGATTGCAAGGTTACTGCATTATTAATTTCTGTAGTGACTGCACCTGTTTCATTAGGTACAGCCTGCACCACAGGAACATCTGCTTCTGATCCATTAATATCTACAGGGTGAGAACTTTCAGAAGTTCCCACATCAACGGCCTCACTGGGCAAGTTATCAGCACCAACTGAATCAGTGGAACTGGGTACTGATGTTAATGTTGATTCTGAAGGGTACTTGATTTCTGCTGTTGCATCCTGACTTATTTGTGTCTGAGTATCATTCTCGAATTCAAGAGATTTTGTTTCTAACGGCTGACTTCCTTCCACAGATTCTGCCACATTTTCTGCGTCCAAAAGTGTCTTTTCATTTTCACTGCCTTCAGGGCTGCTAAGAGCCAGAGTATATGAAGATCTTTCCTCTGCAGATTGACTTCCGTCTTCAGGTTTTATAGAATCATCCTCTGGGCTAAGAACAAGACGCAAATCTTCCGTTTCCTCATCAACGAATCCCTCACTTTGGGTGCCATGACTTTTGTTATCATGCTGTGAGATTACTGGTCCAATCTTGGGCGTACCATCTGTATCAGTGTTAGCGGAAACTTCCATCTCTGTGTCACTCCCTTCACCCATCATTGCTTGCAGTGCCTGCTCCACAGACATACCACCATTTGCTGGTATCTCTGGTACTATCCCACATTCAGAGGCTGGGAATGACTTGTCCTCTGCTTCATTACTACAAGTCTGCTCACGAAAAGTAAAGTCAGCCGTATCAGACTCAGTATAATGCCCTCTTTTCCTTTGCACATTCCCTTTCGTTTCTATTACAGCAAAACCTTCCATTGCTTCTTCTCCATAACTATCCCCTGTTATTATCTCATCAGAGTGTGTGGGGGGCTCAGTAGCAGGCATCACTTCTGCATCATCAACCACCATTGGAGTACTCTCTTTCGTTACTCCACTTTCTTCCATTACCAGCTGCTTCATATCATATTGTCCTGGTTTCCTGCTTGAAGCAACTGCAGCTGTACTTTCACTTTGAGAAGCTGCAAGCTCCATGTTCAGTGCTTTTGTCTTTTCAAGAGATGGTAAGGCTTCTGCTTCCTCCTTAACAGAGTGCTCAGTTACCTTTCCTTTCAAAGGTTTGTGGGTAGACTTGCCTATGTTTGTGTCTGTTTCCATTACCACTGATTTTGATTCTGCCATACTGTCACTTGCTTCATTCACCTGCTGTTGTTCGCCTGCTGGAACACTGTCAGTGACATTCATCCCTGCACTGGCCATCTGTTCAGTTGATGCCACAGGTGTTTCAAGTTGACCTTCAGTCACTTCCTGAACTTCCTGGACAATGAACTGAACGCCTTCACCACCCACAATACTTCCATCTCCAACTTGGATCATCCCACCATTCATGATGTTCATAAGGACTTCTTCATTCACGGTCACATATGAACCGTCACTGCTTTCTAAGAGAATTGGAACATCAGACGGCAGGCCTGCCTCTTTCAGTACTTCCATGTACTGACTCATGGCTGAACCAGATCCTGCATTACTACTATCAGCCACTTGATAAATTATGTTTGTATTGTTACTTCCCTCAGCAGAAGTAACAGCACCATCAGCCATCTGATAGATAATATTCTGGCTGTTGGGGTCTTGTCCAGTAACCACAGCATCATCAGCTACTTGGTAAACAACATTTGTGGCACCACTGGAGTCCTGACCTGCAATAACACCCTCTTGCAACTGATAAACAATATTTGTCTCATTACTACCAGAGTCAATGGCAGGAATTGCATTTCCAGCAACCTGATAAATAATACTCTGGTTGCTTGTTTCAGGAGTGTTTGCTGAAGTTACTTGTGTGACAGTGTTTGCTTTTGCTGTACCCAATTTTGTGGATGTCACTGGTTCTTTAGGCAGTATTCTTGGAGCTGTTGTTAGGACGTTATTGACAGGTTGTGACGTCTGCCCCTTTGATAAAGGCTGTTTCACTGGCACAACTTTCTTCTCAGTACCAGGAGTCTCATCACCTGTTGACATCTCTTGCTGCAACATTTCCAGTGCTTTGCGACTTGCTTCAGCTTCCTTCTGCAAAGCCACCTCCGCATCAGTCAACACTTTCTCTTGGAACACGAGGTTCATTTGCCTCTTCAGTGGACGTCCTCTCTTGCATGGGCCATCTTCCACAAAAATCATCTGTGGTGTCAGATCATCCTTTGCTGTTTCCATTACTTTCTCTGGGGCAGCTGGCTGTTCTATTCCTTTACCTACCGCATGTGTAGGTAATACAACTGATGCTGGCTTTACTCCTGCACTTGGTGTAACAACAGGCACACGATCAATAACTTCTGATTTGACAGCAGTTTCCTTGCTCTTCACAACTGAAGAATCTAGCGGACAGGACCTTGACGGTTCCACAGTGACAGCGCCACCAGAAGAAACACCATGATGGAACCTCACATTCTTACTGACAGTGTGAAACGTCTGCTTGGGAAACTCACTGCCTGAAAGTGACAACAGAAGCTGTGCTGTGTCCGTCTGCTGCTGTTGCTGATGATGGTGGGTCTCTTGCCGCACTGGCACTGACTTTGGTGTAGTTTGGAATATAGTTTTACCAGTAGTTGTGGTGTGCATGTCACTTCCAAGGCCATGGGCATGGGAAGTAGCAGCATGGGCCGTGGAGGACACAGTTTTTAACCCACTTGCCACAAATGTCTGCTGCATACCAACACGTTTTGACCTACCAACAAAAGCTTTCCTTGCTGAATCACCTGCAACAGAAGGAAAAGGTTTAAAGGACATAAATAGCTTTTACACAACACCACTCATCATAACATTCCATGTATGATGGGGTGCTGATAAATCGTTAGCCCGACCAGGAAGGAAACAAGCTACAGCGACCAAACTCAGGATTTATTCAACACACTCCCCATGAAGCTCAATACACTTCTTAGCCCATTGCTCTAACTTCTGCAAGCCACTCAAAAAAAAAAAAAAAATTCAGAAGGTTGTCGGACCAACCAGGTCTCCGCAGCAGCAATGACCTCTGCGTCGGATGAAAAATGGTGACCTTGCAATTGTTTTTTTCAGTCCATGGAACAGGTGGTAGTCTGATGGGGCCAGATCCGGGGAATAGGGAGGGTGATCAAGACACTGGAAGCCCAGGTAGGCCAGTTTCTTCTGGGTTGCAAGTGTCCAGTGAGCTGGGGCATTGCCGTGCAAGAACAAACCCTTGGTGACCTTCCTGTGGCGTTTTTCCTTCAAAATGTCCTTCAATTGCACCAGCAGAGATTAGTAATACTCCGCATTGATAGTTTGGCCCTTTGGAAGATAATCAATATGGAGGATGCCATCTTGATCCCAAAAAATCGAGGCACGAACTTTTCCAGTGGATTTTTGCACTCGGAATTTTTTGGGGCGGGGTGAGCCAATATGCCGCCACTCCATTGATTGTTGCTTTGTCTCCGGGTCATGGTGATATAACCAGGTTTCATCCATGGTCACCAATCACGACAGGACATCATTTGGATCACGCCGAAAAAATTCCAAAACTTGCTCAGATGACTGTCACCGGTGACATTTTTTTTTTCATTCAGGCATTTCAGGACCCACTTCGCGGAGAGCTTCCGCATGTCCAGATCTTCGTGAATGATGGACCCAATCTGCTCACTTGAGATGTCCAGTTGCTCTGCTATTGATTTAGCCGAAATCCGGCGTTCCTCCAAGATTAGCTTCAATTTGATCAATAATCTCTGGGGTGGTCACTGTTTTGGTTTGTCGAAGACAAGGCGCATCGCAGGTGGAAAAATCACCACGTCTGAACCGGGCCACCCGGTTTCTGATGGTGGCATACAATGGTGCACTTTCCCCTAACGTTTCTGTCAGAATGGCATGAATGTCCTTCGGCACCTTGCCTTGCAGGAAGAAAAAAAACCTGGTGACAGCTCACGTCTCCATGTTGTTGAAATCGCGCGCGTCGCCTCACATGCCTCCTTTCAGCCTCTGTAACAAGAAAAAACTTGCAATTCGGCACATGAACAGACCCCTCTTTCCAACGACACTATTGATTCTGTCCTATGGCATCAGGAAGTAGGTCAGACTAAGGACTCATCAGCATCCCCTTGTAACCATTTCAGCACCGTGGCAACATTCGATAAATTCAGCGACCATCTAAACTGTCAACTGTATGTAAAGTCAAGGTGTCCCTGTCCACCCCATGAAGGCATGTGGGTGAGTGGCAGTATAGTCTCTCTCTCTTAGAACCATCTTACCATTCCTCTAGCAACAAACTAGCTTAATACCTGAGAACTGCACTCTTCTGGGTTACTATCACTACTTGCTGTGCAATAACCCAGAAGAGTGCAGTTCTGATCTACTTTGAAGCAGAATCAAGCATAGCTCAATATCTGTTCACATAAGCTTCAACTCAAATAATATTTGACATGTACGCTACTTCAGTTGGATTTGCAGTGCCTTGCAGTCTAGCCACATCACTCACACAATTAAATACAGGTTAATTTTAATTCACTATACTTCACGGTCAGCATGAAAAGCATTATCATCATTCCGCTTACAGTGGAATGGCAAGGTGTTATGTCACGGCAGTTGCTATTTTAACTTTCAAATTTTTTAGCACATGCTGGCCAAATACACAGTATGCGAGTACCACGTCTAACACATTTAAAAATGGGAACGCTACTACTTGCATCTTGATACAATCTTCCAATCTTCTTTCATGAAAATAACATCCCCCCTCCCCCCGATTAATTCTGAAAATCTATCCATTGGCCTAACATTACGGCTGGACATTATTTCTGCAGGATAAGACTGCTAGCCACCAGTTACAGGTGATCTAAATGAATCTGTACACAACAGAACAAAAGTCAAGTGCAGCAGATGTTCTTCATGCCCTTCCCATCATAAAATTTACAAGGTTTATTCAAGACAATGTCACAGCACAATATAAGTTCAGTGGTCCAGAAAACTTTTAAGGTGTACTGAATGAATAAATAACAGAATTATGGGTGTAGGATTTGTCAAATCTGTATGGTATTTTAAACATTATGTTCACAACATGGAGCTATGCAGTGAGCAGTGTGGATACTGGCTGTAGTTCACCGCACTGTAAAGAATGCCAAACGTGGCATTCCATACATAGCCAACTCTCCTATATAATGAAGTGCCGTGAGGCAAACATCCTCTAAGAAGATGAATCTTATGCGTATTGGACCATGCATCATCCTGATATTTGAATAAAGGTAGACCAACTTGATGACACTTGCTTTATTATGTCAATTTACTGCTCAACATGTTTTGGATGTTAATACAGCCATCTTCAGGAGCTTGCGACTACTTGGTGCGTTATTGTGTAGGCTGTAATGTGCTGTAATGATAGAGAATTATGTGTTAATTTATTTATCTA
>Ga0136643_10007178_pt1 | contig 16073 bp, 11 predicted proteins | sample TergutLab28metaG_FD_96883 | JGI IMG/M metagenome (GOLD analysis project Ga0136643, IMG submission 96883) | Labiotermes labralis P1 segment gut microbial communities from Petit-Saut dam, French Guiana - Lab288 P1 (version 3) (version 3) | ecosystem: Host-associated > Arthropoda: Insects >... | reverse complement strand
ATGTGAGTTATAGGAAGTTACATAATGTGAGTTATAGGAAGTTACATAATGTGAGTTATAGGAAGTTACATAATGTGAGTTATAGGAAGTTACATAATGTGAGTTATAGGAAGTTACATAATGGCAATCGGTGAAATATTTCCCACTATGTGGTAACAATAAATATTTTCCACTATGCGGTAACAATAAATATTTCCCACTATGCTGTAACAATAAACATTTCCCACTACATGGTAAAAATAAATATTTCCCGCTACGTGGTAACAATAAATATTTCCCACTGCGTGGTAACAATATATATTTCCCACTGTGTGGTAGCAATAAATATTTCCCACTACATGGTAACAATAAATATTTCCCACTATGCAGTAACAATAAATATTTCCCACTATGTGGTAGCAAAAAATATTTCCCACTACGTGGTAACAATAAATATTTCCCACTATGCAGTAACAATAAATATTTCCCACTATGTGGTAGCAATAAATATTTCCCACTGCGTGGTAACAATAAATATTTCTCACTGCATGGTAACAATATATATTTTCCAATACGTGGTAACAATACATATTTCCCACTGCGTGGTAACAATAAATATTTCCCACTACGTGGTAACAATAAATATTTTCCAATATGTGGTAACAATAAATATTTCCCACTGCGTGGTAACAATAAATATTTCCCACTACATGGTAACAATATATATTTCCCACTGCACGGTAACAATAAATATTTCCCACTACATGGTAAAAATAATTATTTCCCACTACGTGGTAACAATAAATATTTCCCACTGCATGGTAACAATAAATATTTCCCACTACGTGGTAACAATAAATATTTCCCACTATGCTGTAACAATAAATATTTCCCACTACGCAGTAACAATTAATATTTCCTACTACGTGGTAACAATATCCCGCTACGTGGTAACAATAAATATTTCCCACTATGTGGTAACAATAAATATTTCCCACTGCGTGGTAAAAATAAATATTTCCCACTATGCAGTAACAATAAATATTTCACACTGTGCGGTAACAATAAATATTTCCCACTAGGTGGTAACAATAAATACTTCCCACTGCGCGGTAACAATAAATATTTCCCACTATGTGGTAACAATAAATATTTCCCACTATGCAGTAACAATAAATATTTCCCACTGCACGTTAACAATAAATATTTCCCACTGCGCGGTAACAATAAATATTTCCCACTACGTGGTAACAATAAATACTTCCCACTGCACGGTAACAATAAATATTTCCCACTACGCAGTAACAACCTACCTCACTGTCAGTTTCAACTTTAACACCAACAAATGCAGTTGCTTCTGTCATCTCCCTTTTTACATTAATGAGTTCTTCTGTGCATGTGGATGGAAATCGCACATCATCGACTGAATCTGCTTCTGTCTTCACATTGATCTTGTCTTCCTCCTTCAAGTACAAGAAACCTCATTTATACTGATAATTCGAGAAGGTTTCATAATACAAAACATCTCATACCAACTGAACAGACAGTCAGAATCTTAACATATATGACTGACAGTGTTAGGCCAGCAAGGTGGGAACCAGCCACTGTCTCTGACTTTTGATATTCATCAACCTACCAATATAATACAAAGTTCAATTACACATGGTAACTAAACCAACAAATACATGACAATGTATAGAAGTACCTTATATTACAAACACGGTATTCCTCCTACATTTCAACCACTCTTGTGGCCATCCTCAGGGATGTGCATTACAAAGGGTGGATATCTCTCAATATTACAAAAGTTTCTGAACCAATGCATACATGTAAAATACTGAGTTTTAACAATACATGGTTTAAAATATAACATATATTAAAATATAAAATACATATACAAATTTTGTGATTAATTCATTTGTATAATGAACGTTAAATGCAGCTAGTATTTAGTATGTTACCACCCTGAAAGGAAAGAAATACATGTGTGGAGGAGGTTATAATAATACACTGGTAGATAAAATTATATATTATAATATGGAGATGCACCTCCCCTAGGATGGTCATAAGAGTGGATGAAACACGTAGCAGGAATACAATGTATATCACATAAGGTATTTTTATACATTATTTGCATTTATTGTTTTTGTTACCTACTTAATTGCTCAATGCACAGTGATGCACTATTTAAAAAATAAATTAAATGTTATACTTCCTTCCATATTACTCTTAGTCATAATTCACCATCATTTTACTACATCCCATTCACAATTACATTGACCCTGTAGTTAGTACAGCATACAAAACACGTAAATAAACTATTCATTGCTCACAATAACAACACAGACAGAAAGAGAGGCATAAAATAATTTTGGTTTATCTCAGTCAGCAGTGACTACGAAGAGGCTGAATAACATAGCAAATGTTCAAATTGCAGCACAGACTGAGATTTTTCTTCAGCACTGGAAGGAATGGTTTGGTGGTTTATCAATTTCTTATCCAATTGGTCGTTTCTCCTTCAGCCAATGTGCAAGGGTAACCAGTCCATTAAATCCAGGGCCAAGATGAAGACCATATGCAGTTATACCTAAATTCCCTCCTACTGCTTCAAAGTGGTGCTCACTTCAGCTCAGGTACAATTTTAACTTAAATATTTTATCCAACAGATTGCTGTGATTCAGATGTATGTGGCAGGTGAAAAGGAAAACAGAAATATATAATATACTATGTGGAAAACATAATGAAAAGACAGCAATATGTCAGATGAAAATGACAGTCAGAAACAGAGGGATTCGCTCCTCTGGGATCTTATGTAGCATTGATTGACAGTTAGTTACAGACGTTTTGGGACAAACTAATGGTCCCAACTTCAAAAGTCACACTGCTTGTCCCTCAAATATGGGGCAGATAGGTTGCCCCAAAATGTCTGTAACTACCTACCTATGAAAGCTTCTTGTGTCTTTACTTCTCGTGTTTTTAGAATCTAAATATCTTGTGTTATTATTTCTTGTACTTTTATAATTTACTGTAAGACATACTTTATTATGTAATTACCTTACGTACACATCACACTAGCAATATAACAAACTCTATATCCTGTAGGTTGTTTGATCTTGTAAATGGATTGACAGAATGCATAATAAATGAATGAATGAATGACTGAACATCCCAGAAGAGCAAAGACCTCATGTACACCGCGGCCGAAGCCTAAAATCACGCCAAGTGAAAAACTGCCAACATTAAAAGGCGTCGGTGGTATTCAAAGGAAATGAGTATGGAGCACAATCATATATGGAGCAATGTTGGAATGGTGTGTACGGGAGTCACACTAGATCAGATATAATTAATGTATCTAATTAGATGTCAAACCTAGACGCGAATCAGAGATGATTTATCTGTGGGATGCAAAAGTAGCTAAGCAGGTGCACGTAAAATTCACACTTTTCACGAGTTCAAATTAAAAAAAAATATATTAACATATACAACAGGGGACTAACCGTAATTCGATCACAATCTTCAGGTACACTGCAGTGTACTGCATATGGTCCTTGCTTCATTCCAATAACAGCGTCGATGTCTTCTTGTCCAGACACTGTAACATTAGCGTCATTCTTCACCATGTCTAATTTTGTTATATTGCAATTATTTCCCTCTTAAGTCGGTTTTGAAGACACCGTTCTAAGGGTAATCTCTGCGCACGTAGCACGCAACATAACAATAACAGCAACACATCTAGCATAACCAAAGCAATGACCGCAACCTATTATACCCTCAGATAATCGTGGCCCCTTGCCGACACGTCCAAAATCATCTGTGCTTCTGTGCCGTGGCAAGTAGGTCGGCCGGGGAGGAAATTTGGAGGCTTCGAGCGACATCTTTTAACGAGAGGTAGTTGGCATCTATGCTAGATGATCTGTGGTTGGCACTTCCGAATTTCCACCACGTGTGACAAATGTGCAGTCGACCAATCGCAGACTTGTATTAAATTTAACACATGCTAATCATAATCTTGTTGAAACCTACCTTAAAAATTACTTGTCCACAATTGGATAGCCACCTCACATGCGAGACTTGCATAAACTCTTTACTATGTAAGTTGGGTATTGTATGTTTTGTCATGAGGGTCATATATTTTGCTGACTTTCATACATAGACAAAACAGGTATAATATTTTGGGGCACTTCAACTACTGCTCATACATAAGGTTTTCTTGCTTCAGAAAGGGATAGTAAGCATTATGACGGAAATGGGTCCAAGGAGAACATGTAGAAATTGGTTTAAGAAACTTGACATATTAATGGTTCAAACTTTGTATATTTTTCATTGATGATGTTGGTTGTTAACAATCCAGATAACTCTCAGACTCACTTCTCAATACGCTGTATAAGCATGAGGCATAAAATTCAATTACACATACCCTTAGTGAAATATTCTTCCATTCAAAAAGGTGTTACTTTCTCCTCCATAAAGATATTTAATACTTTACTAGCAAGCATATTTCTAACTTCAAAAGGATAATTAATTTTTAGGTCTGCATTAAGAAAGTGCCTTGTTATGCAAGCATTCTATTCTATAGAAATATTTTTATCCAATGATTGAGATGTTGTCTAGTTATCATAACTATTGAATTATGTATTGTACTGAATGACTTGTAGTTCCATTGTTTTTATTTTTATGGCTCTGTGTAATTATTATATATTTCACATTTAAGAGGATACAAACTGTATTTCTGTTGATAGTTACTGTGATTGTATCTACTGAAACCTGTGTTATTTACTGTGTACCTTTTTCATCAAATTGTTCAATCACAACCAATATTACACCAACCTGTTTCATATTCAACCATCTTTTAATGAAATGTGTATAAATGTATGTGTATGTATGTAAGAGGCCTTGATTCAATCAATATTTATTGTCAATACTATTTGCATTGATGTTAGTTTCCATGTTCTATGTATCTCACCAATGATGAGCACTGATGACGTCTCAAAAGCAGGTTGTGCGTGTATGAAAATTGAGGCATCTTACATTAACAAGTAATGGTCATGGCATTGTTGCAACTTCAGTGTCACATCAACAAACCAAGTTTGCTTTCGGCAACATTTGGAATTTAATGACATAACTTGGCTCCACTAAAAACAAATCTCGCATTGTGATTTGTGAGTGCTGGCCAGTTCATGGAAGATAGGGAGGTAAGAGTGCATTTCGTTTACAGGAAAAGTGTGTGCGTTTCAACAATACTACTTCGTGTACAGCTAGACTGCTAAACCAGTAGCTCGACATAGTGCTATGTTTGTTTAATATTATTCATTCTGTGCATTGTGTTTGTAATTATTTACATACATCAACACATGCACACAATAAAACTGCAAATTATAAACAATAACCTTGAATCTTCCTACATGTTTTGGTGATAAATCGCCATTTGTTAAATCTCCCTGAGGATGACAAAACATACCATTGCACATGTTTCCAGAAAGGCATCTTCTCTCCTTATTGCATTCCTTTCTTGCACAAATTCCACTTTATCCAACATACCTACATGTCAGTCATACATATAAGACTCCATGAAAGCTATTTCACTTACATGAATTTGACACTCCTAGCTGTCTTTACTTGTATCCATTTTGTGACTCCGATATTTTTCTGCCATTCTCCCTTCCTAAAATTATCATTTCATCCAGGATGCAAGCTGGCTGCATGCCCACTTCATTCGAAAACAGAGAACACATAAGCCTCCATTTCTGTCATTAAATCCCTTGAAACATTTTTAATGCACAAACAGTGAATATATGTCCACATTCAATATACACATATAAAACAGGCTGGCATTGTATTTGGGAGGTATGTGGTTCAAATCTTGGTTGAGACATGTTATCTGTGGTTGTCCCTCAGTCCAAACATGTGCGCATCAGTACCTCGATTATGTAATGAACACTTCATTCCAAATTTCTCGGTATTAACAGCCTCAATGGATGACCCACAAAAGAAAAGCATATGAACATTATTTGCTCTTATTTATTTCACAAAATACTTTTATACATACCTTGAAGTGAATCACATTCACTCAGCCACACATTCAGTGTGATATAATGTTATACTGTGTACAAACATTCTGCACAGTATTTCTATCTTCTCCTCATATTCATTTAATAAACATAAGTAAAAACTGTAAGAAGCTATAGCTACAGGTTTCTGTATATTTCATACTTTACTAGTCATGAATCATATTTTATGCCCTACAGCAATACAGGATAATTCATTATAAGTATATCCTAAGGATGTCATTTATGCACAGCTATCAATTAGTCTTCATTAAATATGTTACATAAGTGAGACTTATGTTCAGAAAAATACTGTGTAAAGAGTTTCATAGTCTGTATACTTCTTATACAACACAACAATGAGGAGTCAGGAATGTTAAAAATGTGTACAAAACTTGTTCTATGGGTGTAAATATACAAAATGTTACTTTATCTATACTTTTGCATCATCAATAGCTTCACAGGAAATAATGTGGCATGCTGTATAAAACTGACTTTTGGGTTCCTTATATTATTAATTCAACTAGAAGCACTCTTTGATTTATTTCTAAAGCAAAAAATCATGTATGAGGCTTGACTCATATAGCATTCAATTTAGCTATTATCAGTTTCCGTCTCAGACACGGTATTACTGGGAGAAACATCTGGTGGCTCTAATTTGGTGACAAAATGATTAGGAGGTAGAGATTGTGTGACTGGAACATCTGGAAGCACAGACTCTGTTACTGGAACATCTGGAAGCACAGATTCTGCAGCTGCATCATTTACAAGCAGTGGGTCTGTAGTTACCCTAAGTACAGGCCGCGACACTCTGTTTGGAGGCAGCTGCTTGATTATTTTATGAACATGGAGAGAATGTGTGTTAAGGTTAGATTTGCTTGAGAAGTGTGAGTTACATATTGCACAGGTGTATCGCCTTCCTCCTGTATGAATATATGAATGTGTTCTTAAATTACTGTTAGAACGAAACCGCTTCTTACAGACATCACATTCATATGGTTTCTCTCCAGAATGAATGTAAGAATGTGTAACAAGAGTTGAACTATTTGCAAACAATTTGTTGCATACTGTGCATTGGTATTTTTTCTCCCCAGTGTGAATTCGTGCATGACTTGTAAGGGCACTACTTGAACTGAAGCGTTTCTCGCAAACGTCACATGAATATGGCTTTTCTCCAGTATGAGTTCTTATATGAAGGTTCAAGTTTGGACGATGTGAAAATCTTTTGTCACATATATTACAAGCATATGGCTTTTCCTCGGCATGAATGCGTGAATGCGTCTTCAATTTACAGACATCAGAAAATCTTTTCTCACACACTGAACACTGGTATTCTTTTTTCCCAGAATGAACACGTAGCATATGCAAATTAAGTGAAGATGTAGTGGAAAATACTTTTTCGCAAACTTTACATTTATAACTTTTACCACCTGTATGAATATAAGTATGCATTTTAAGGTTGCTGCTTGAACGGAAACATTTTTTACAAGTTTGGCATTGATATGGCTTCTCGCCTGTGTGAATACGAAAATGTGTGTTAAGAATAGATGTGGTAGAGAAAACTTTATCACATACTGTGCAATGATATCGTTTCTCCCCAGTGTGGACACGGATATGAGTTTTTAACCCACTGTTGTGAGTAAAACGCTTATTACATATATGGCATTCATATGGCTTTTCACCCGTGTGGATACGCAAATGTCCGATCAAGTAAGCGTTATGTGGGAATTGCTTTTGACAAAAATGACACTGATAAGGCATATTTCCAGTGTGCATTAGAGAATGGGTCTTCAGGTTTCCCTTCTCTGAAAATCTCCTATTGCAATACTTGCACTCATAAGGTTTCCCACCAGTGTGTTCGACAGAATGCCGTTTGAGATCGCCGTACCTTGAGAAACTTTCACCACACACATCACACTTAAATGGATTCCCTTCATTATGTACTCGTAAATGCTTCATTAAATATTCATGTTTTTGGAACTCCTTTTTACAGAACTCACATGAAAATGACTTTTCCACTGAACCGTCAACTTTACTGCCCTGAGAACCACCTCTCAACTTCACAGATGAACTTCCTCCTCTAATACACGTTTTACAAAGGACTTTCTGATTATTCTGTGATGATGTTTTTGCAGAAAGGCCCTTAACTGTTGCACCACACTGACTGCACATTTGGTCACGGCGTTCGTCTTTCTGCTGCATGAAATGTCCAGTGTATCTGAAGTGCTGTGAATTTGATGCCCGTCCACCACTGCCCGCAACAAGATCTTGTTTCTTCAAGTCCTCCAATCTGTGGTGTATAGAAATACAGAGTCACGTATCTGTAATTGTATAACTAAAAACATTTCATGCAGTGGAAGAATGACATCACACACTCATTTTAGCCTCTGATTTTGTATGTATCTGAATTTAACCAAATGCATGAAACTTTACCCAGGGGAAACTGAAAAGCATGAATCTGAATGCTGATGAAACATTAAGTGAATTGGATTCTTAAAAAGGAATTCTCTTCTGGAATCATTTACTTTATGGACTAAGTCCACTGTCCCTTCTTAAGAGCAAAACTACATTATATTTTGCAGACAGGATCAGAGCCTATCGTAAGGCGAAAAATATGGCTAATGCCTATTCAGCTGAGCCTGATTGATAAAGTTAAGTGCAAAACTTGATTTTAGCCTGGGGTTAGGAATATGTCCCGTACCCAAAAGTGGTGTTTTTTTTAGAATGTATAATAGGCAAAATCCATTAAGTAATGATTCCAAATGACATATGCTGTCATCTGAATATTACGATAAAATTCTCTTTTGATTGCACTGTTAAACCCAAGCAGGCCAATTTGTGAAGTCAATGACTCTACAATGACAAATAGCGTATTAATGAACTCTGACCCAAACTGCCTTATCATTTGCTTGCAATGTCTTTAAACAAAACTGTATAATATCCACGTTTCCTTGGCACTGTTTATCATTATCATATTCAGTCTTGAACTGTCCCTGACAAAGACCACAAGAACTACCAATTTTGGGTGTTCAACAGCATAGATATCTCTGTGAATCAGTGGTTGCAGATTCCCATGTGTTGGTGACAGCCTCTCTGCCAGGACCACTTAAATATTTCCATGGCTATTTCTATAGCTGTACTTCAAAATACACTAATTACAAGAGACTCAGCATACATGCCTGTAATGAAATATGTTTTATCTGCTGTGAAACTGTCAAAGATCTGTAGTACTGATTCTGAACTTGGTACATTCTAGCATTTACTTTCACTGCCCACTAGTCACTAATGGAGTCTTCTTCTTCCTTATTAGGGCCCGTAGCTAATGCCATGGATGTACCACAGCCTTTAAGTCTTATTGTACTACCCTATCCCCCTCTCTTTTTAGACGTTCCCACTTCTGCTGCAAGGTGCCTCCACGTCCATAACGACGTGAGAGATCCTAGCAGCGATAGGTGGAACTGTGTGGGTGAGAAAGTTCCGGTAATTTTGCCTAAATGACGACTTCCACACCATTTAGGGATCTTTTACATGCCGCAAATCTATGACATGGGACCGACGGCTTTACTTCCCCTCCAAAGGAAGGCGTGCTGAGGATTTTCTCGCCCTGAAAAATCCTGACGGCTTCGGCTGGGTTTGAACCTGCGAACTCGGGTACTTAAAGTCAGCACGCTACACCTAGACCACCCAAGTCGCTTACTAATGGAGTCTACTCAATTAAGAGTGGCAGAATAGGAAAGCACATGACACTGAATTCTCTTTATGAAGTTTCAAAATGAAAACAGAATATATTCATGTATTTAACTGACAGCAGAAGAAAGGGCCCAATTTACATACCAATGAATCAGTGAGTAGGAAAGGTGAACAGGGAGGAATATGGTAGAAAGCTGCTATAAATTGCAGCAGTTTCCAGGCAAGTATTTTTTCCACAAGCTGAATTTTATCTTTGAACATTTGGTTATGGATTCTAATCCTATGTCACTCATTTTCTGGAATAAACATCTCTTCCCTTTTTGCATCACTTGCTGGAGGGAAATGTCCATGAACAAGAGCTGAGAGTTGATACAAGCACATTCAGCAAGCACCTGTTTATCTTGCCCAAAATTGGCACCTCGATCACACATACAGCCTGTATCCACTGAGGCATGCCAGGACAGCTGCCATGCTAAAGGATGTGATAAAAGAAACACCCTGTACTTACCTGACTTCAACTTTGTCTTGCATATATTCGCTTTCATCTGCAGACAGATCATCCTTTGTGGTTGGGGCTTCCAATGCATGGAACTGATTAAAACCAAGAAATTAGCAGAAATTATCCACAGTACACCGAACAGGCTGAGATAAAACTCTGTTACCATAAGGTAACAGGCTTAGCTGTAGACAAGGAAAATTAGATTACAAGAATTTATTAAAGAAATAATATGTTTTTGAAAAATTTTCTTCCGAACACAGAAAAATAATTTGTTCTTGTCACAGCCACACAAAACATAACACGATGCTTAAACAAACTGGAAGTGGTAAAAACCTGCACCCCAATCCATTAGCATAACATACATTGTCTCCTGAAATGATTTAAAATTTTATTGACAAAATGTACCATTCATATGTGAAACATGCAAAGTGTCTGTTCTGCCATTCATGCATGTTTGAAAATTATAAAACCTCGTTTTTGTGGATGGTAACACATGAACGGAAATTTTATAAGGATGAAATGGTAATCAAACTGAATCCTGGTTCTCAGAACAGTGTATAATTGGACTGCAGACTGTCTGGCATGGAAAATGGTTGCCAATTTGAGATATAACACCATCCAGTCTGGTATGTGGTTGCCACTTGGGATGTTGTGACATGTAGCCTAGTAGATAACTGGCAATTTGTGGTGCAATAGTGTGCACTGGCAGATGGGTACCAAGTTGGGATGTGACTGCATTCAGTCCAAACAGTTACCATCTACCAGACCACATCGCATCACTTCCCATAAGTCCACAGTCTGTAACAGCTAACACACTGTAACAGTGTCCCAACTGCACCAGCCTGTGCTGACAGTCCTTGTCTGGCCTCCTGTGCCAGGGCAGCCAACTCAAAATTCTCCACCTCTTACTATGCTTTGAGAATATATTGAATGTGTGGGAGACTAGCCAGCATGAGATACTCTGAGAGGCACTGAAAACATAGGCAAGGCAACTGCCCCAATATTTAGGACCAGAAAGAGTGAGACAGGAGTAATGGTGAGAGAAGCAACAAGCGAGCAGTTTGCTAGACAATGATCAGAGGAGTCCAGAGCAGAGTGAAGTGAATTAATGCGCAGAAGAGTGGGACTCCAGACTTGCAGTGAGAATTGTGCAGAACTACATAATGACATGTATACCCTCACAAATCTATGAATGTGTCAACTAAAATAATATTTGTGTACATAAATCTAGCTAAGTGAAACTGACATATAATTGACATATTCATCACAGTATACTGATGGACCTAAGAAAATTTTTCTTGTGAATATGACAGGACCATGCAGTGGTACCTCATTCTTTCTGACCTTGTACTTTATTGTATAATAACAAAGGATAAACAGTGCTTATCATAAAAGTCACCTTATCATCATTGTTGGCTGTGCCAAATGCTTGTTCATCAGTTCCATCTTTCTGTGAAGTGTCCATAGTGTCATACTCAGTCTTAACAATAGGAAACATGACTGCTTCAGCCATCTCTTCGTCTGGTGTATCACTGAGGTCCTCATCACTTCTAATAATGTGTGAAGTCTCATCTTCGTCATCCTCTGGCACGTGTTCTTCTTTTACTTTAATGAACTGAGGCTCATACTGTGAAGCAGCCAACTCCTTGTCACTCTCTAAATCAGGCTCATTTTTAACACCATCCATTTCAATACCTGAAATAATTACAGAACTGATAACAGACTTAATCCTTTCACTGCTGACAACCTAGTGAGGATAATGCCTACTGCTAAGTCTTGTACTGTGTGCGTTTCCCTGCTAGTTTTCACTGCTTACTAATGACAATAAAGTAACTTGACCAGAAAATCAGTGAATAACGAAGTTGAAGGAAACAGTCAGGCCTAATGTTGGGTATTGTCACCCAATACGTCTGCAGGGACTCATAAAAAGCGACTACTAGTTGGGACAGCATCTTGGCGAAGATTTGAATCAGGAACACCCAAACACAGTCAAAATGCTGTCACTTCGACCAGGCTTGCTTGGTCTGCATCAGTAAAAGTCCACATGTACATGTCCACAAGGGAAGGCAAGCAGTTAGGAGCTTGGGTGAAACAGGTTCTCTTCCTTAGGTACATTTTCCATCACTCACAATCACAAACATTTTCCAAAATCTGCTTGATAAGTGGGGGGTTGTTTCCTGCTTTCCTGAAAAGTAAATTTTCTGTTGTACAAGTGTCACAATGAGTTGTACAATAACATTAGCAATAACAGGCACCTTACATGACTATCAGAGTATTCTTCTCTGGGATTGCGTGTGCCTGAGAATGTTTCTGATACATTTGTGTACTGAGAAAGTATGTCACATGAAGAAAGTTACACAACATTTTTCACCATATAAAGAAAATTTCTTTTCAAAGAAACACTCAAACTGTGACATCTTTCCTCTTACTGTTTCTTCACATACTGCAAAGCAATCAGTTCAAAACTGTGTGCTACCTTGTGCGAATTTGCCTGTAATAACCCTCTATCAGTCATGACACAATGCATTGCAACAGGAACACTGTCGATATATGCCTCACACACGCGCGATGCCGATACAGCAGGGAGATACTGGAGGGGTGAGGGGAACTCGCCAGTTTCTGATGTGCTTCCCTAACCTAACTTGAATTAAACAACCATTTATGCACTTTGATGCTTTGTGCCCTTCCCCAAATTTACAAACCAAGTTGCAGAAGAAGTAATGCACCTCACACAATTAACTGCACTCAAATGACTGTCGTGTATCAAAAATGCTTTTTTTAAACATGACTTAGGTTATATTCGCGTTAATGAATAACAATTGCAGATGCATGGAAGAGGAACACAAACAACTTCAGTATTTGTGATAGGACACACAGTTTCGCAAACTTCATTTAAGAACCACGAAACTGAATTTGGAAGAACAGAGAAACATAGAAAACCCTCGTATTCCGGCGTCGCCATATCCCCACTACACAGACTAACCACAAATATGCCTTTCGGAAGACCAAGACTAACAATAAAAGTTTTGAAATTGATACAAGGAAACATTGTTAGTGTAATATACGAGCATTTACATTACATGTAATTGATTACCTTTGATAAGCGCGTAGCGTCGTTATATGAAAAATGTTAACGTTAAGTCTCCGTCGTGCGCCAAATTTACATTGGATTTACATGCGCAAACAGCCTCTATTCGGGGATTATTCGATACCGGTAAAATAAACACAAATTGAAAGAGATAATATACAATAACAAGAAATTAATAACTGCCGAAACGGCATACTTGTAACAACAAACAGCAGAAACGAAGCCATGTACAAACTAATAAGAATCCAGTATGCCGGGCTAACTTGTGTAACCAACCTGCAACATATAATGGAGTGAATAGTTCAGTAATTTTACACACAGCAGCATCTTATGACAGTTATTTTCTGTCTTCCAGTGCTTTGTTTATCCATTGTAAGTACAATAATTTCATAACAAACGAATATGGACGCACTGAGTTTATTCATGTGTTTTGCATCTTGATACTGACCCCAAAGTGAATTATTTATATGCCTACGTTATTTTGGTTGCATGATACCCTTTCCATTGTATGTAAATGAGATCTTTAAGGATATGTGGGTATTTATTCAGAAAACTTCACGTATAGATTTGTGTGTTGCGTACGCGAAGAAACTATGCAAAAAAAATGCGCCTGTGGTGCTCGCTGTAACCATTCCCCCTCGTAATTAGAGCAATGCTGCAAGATTGGCAAGTTGCTGTGAACGATACACTTTTTTTCCTAATACACCTTTTCGGTACTATGTAAGTCCTGATGATTTTCAAACAGTAAAACCCGGCGAACGTACAAAAATTGTTAAGAGAATACATTGACTAACTTCAAGCAACACATATACTTTCTCATATCAACCTGTTTACAGATTTCATATAGGAACTCAAGCCATGCTTTAATAAATATATTATGATTTATTCGTATGTCAGTGACAAAAATAAATTACTTCTCGATGTAATGGTACAGTTTGTTGTTCACAATAAAGTATCACATGTGCTCAAGAGCAAGATCTTGAGTCACAATCAACATTCTTAAGTTTACTGTCCTGTTATTCATGCTTATAAAACCGTGCATGCCTACTGACAAGGAAGCTTAGTTTTGTTCCTGGATGTTTTCTTGTTCCTTTACTAACTGGGTCCCAAAATATCTACAAAATAGATGCCTTTAAAACCTGCAAATCATATTTCCATTTTCAGAGACTAGTACCCTGCACTTATGCATTCAGTTATAACATGGCCTAAAATTGGATACCCCATCTGCTTGAGGTAACAACACATGCACACTCCAGTGGTCAGATAACTGCAGACAAAGTAAAGTGTCTCCTGGCTGCTGTCAGAGTTTGGCTTCTGTTGCTGTCACTGCTACTTTGCTGGATGGCACGGCTTTAGATGAAACAGGATATGTGGCAAGGACAGTTCTTTGAAATATATCATTTGGAAGACAGGATAGGATTAAAACGGGCAATTTCATTTTTAATCAATATAGAATGTGCAAACAGATATTACACAGGCCATCACCTGGCAGGTGACTCAACCAGAAATGGCCCATACACGGTTTTGTGCACGTGATTTGGTCCACACCAAAACAGGGAAGTCCCATCTCCTACATGCACAGTCTTTACATACAAATTTAATCCAAAACTGATGGTTAAACAGGATACTTGTCAAGCATTCTTTTCTTCTGATATATGACACTGCTGTAGTGATTTGGGATTTAATTTTTTTGTATAAAAAAATTATTACCATTTGGAGCAGTCATATTAACGATGACAATTACGCAGCAACTGATCTTTCAGATTGAAAGTGCACGACGGAGACAAAGTGTCCATATGCCCATACTTACAGCTGCACATGTGATTAGCAGCATTGCCAACAAAATGAAAATGTAAATGGAACTTGGTAGCTGTTTCTGATATTATATTATATTCTTCTAGAAAATTTGGGTACAGGAAGGTGGACAGTAGCCCTCAAATATTTCTTTGGAGGCTGAAAAAAAAAAGACACATCAAATTGAAGTGTTGTAATACCAAAGACTCTACCTGTTACAAGAAATCTGAGGGGGAGGTGCTACATGGAAAGTACTGCTGACCAGAGAACTTGAAGGTGTATATTGGTCACAGACTGTGTCAGCCCCACAACCTCATTTGAAACGAGGATCAAATTGCAGTATTAGTATTCCAGTTCAGCACTGTGACATATCCTTGTTGTTGAAATATATATAATTCATTTATTGGGCTCTAGCCTTACTTGCAGCCTATATACAGGATGTCCCACGAGGAATGTGCCAGACTTCAGGAGGGTGTTCCTTATGTTAAAGTATACCGATATAACCCAAAACACCTATGTACAAAGTTGAACGGTTACGGAGATAATGGCCAGAGAAAAGTGGGGGCTACTTGCGGTTCCAAATACTGCAACCTGCACAGCTGATACATCACGTGACAATGCTAGCGACCTTGAGAGGGGAATGCAGTGCTCACTGTGCCTGCGTGACGCTTTGCGCAGTCAGCCATGTTACGTCACCGTGGGGCTTTCTCATGTATAGTGCTTGTAACCCTAAGGACAGCTATAACATGAGTGCGAGTGTTTTTGTAGTTCAATTTAATGGCTTTATGTCACTCACAAGTTAGTTTGATGTTAAGTACAGATATTAACATTAAAGAAACCACATATTCCTGCCAGGTTTAATATGTATTTGGTAATCAATAAGTGTGTAACAGCTGTCAAAGTTTCAAACTTCTCTGGCCATTATCTCCGTAACCGTTCAACTTTGGACATAGGTGTTTTGGGTTATATCGGTATACTT
>Ga0136643_10007176_pt1:2500-16074 | contig 16074 bp, 12 predicted proteins | sample TergutLab28metaG_FD_96883 | JGI IMG/M metagenome (GOLD analysis project Ga0136643, IMG submission 96883) | Labiotermes labralis P1 segment gut microbial communities from Petit-Saut dam, French Guiana - Lab288 P1 (version 3) (version 3) | ecosystem: Host-associated > Arthropoda... | reverse complement strand
TTGTGCTCGTTGGGTCCCGCGCTTATTGACCGAAGACCACAAAGGTCAGCGAAAAGCCATCACCTCAGAACTGCTGCAGAGATATCGACACGAAGGCGATGATTTTTTGCTCCGTATTGTGACTGGTGACGAAAGCTGGTTTCACCATTTCGAGCCTGAAACGAAACGGCAGTGTATGGAATGGCGCCATTTGCATTCTCCATCAAAGAAGAAGGCAAAGAGAGTGCCATCAGCTGCGAGGGTGTTGGGCACAGTCTTCTGGGATGCAGAGGGGTTGATTTTGGCCGAATTCCTGGAACCTGGGCAAATCATCACTGCTGCTCGTTATGTCCAGACACTGCACAAGCTCCGTCGTGCATTGCGCGATAAACGTCCGGGACGAAACATCATCATCCTGCATGACAACGCTCACCCCCACGCCGCTCACCTCACATCGGAAGCAATTGCAAAGATGGGGTGGGAAGTTCTTCCACACCCCTCCTGTAGCCCTGATCTGGCACCCCCCGACTACCATCTTTTCGGATTTGTGAAGGATCAGATCGGTACGACCCTCGTATAAACCAGAAGGAGGGATTCTTATGAATGTAGGTGTCAGCTTTCTGCGTATCTGTTGCCTCATTTTACGAATTCAAAACAGGATCTATAAATCAGAGTTTATTAGACTATAACCTGAATCGTCTGAAAGCAGAATTTCTCCACACACACACACACGCGCGCGCGCGCATGCACGCACACACGCACGCACGCAGTATGTTTATCAACATGGGTCGGACTGGAAGAGGCCTAAAAACAAGATTTGGGAATATATAAGAACCCACAATGCACTATCTGCGTATGACACAAACGTCTCAAATACATGACTCGAATGCGGGCCATAATGTCAGAGAAATGGACGTTTTGGTTACATGTAATAGACGACCAAAACTGTATGGAAGTAAGCTCACATTTTAAGGCGGTTTTAAGACTGACATACGGCACGTTCATTACTGAATACACAGTCCAGTTGTTAGTGAAACATACAAGTGATTACAACCGAAATACGACTGCAGGTACACAACGAAAAGAAAAGTCCCCCCCCCCCTCCGGCTATTGCCTAGTATTCCAGTACACAAGAACAAAAATACGCAAGGAATGTAAAGCGTGTGGACATAGCCAATAGAGAACAATCCAGATAAGACTTTAAGAACTGATGACTTAGACGTACGAATACTCAGATTATAGACAACATAGAATAAAAAACAACCAGCCGTCAAACGTTTCTACTAGTAATTTCTTCACTTTTTGCAAGAAAATTAAATAACAATAATTTGCTTTAACGTATTTAGGAAAACGCACAAGAAATTTAAAAAAAAATGGGAAGTTTTATATGGATTTACATAAATTGTAAATATATTTTAGTGTATAAAAAGTTCAGAACAATGAAATATGTCGTGTATGGCCTGCAGCTGACATTTGTATTCGCTAAATGTTCATCCCTATAAGATGATACACTACGGTCGAAATATTTGTGGTGTATCACGTGATAAACAAAACAAAGAGATAATTTTGATGTGTCTCAATGTTATCCATTGTACCAGAAGCTGAGTGGGCCTTGGGGCTGGTTTGGACGACATGGAATATCTCGCCTCCACCGGGATTCTTTCCTAGGACCGTCCAACCCGTAGCGAGTCACTGTACCGACTACGCTATCCCGGCACGGCACGGCACGGCAAGGCCGTGCGTTCAGAAATATGGACCTCAATTTTGTGGTGCCTATGTTGATTGGTGTATGCCTTCCTCTTTAGCCTGTAGTTTTCTATTATTAAGTACAAAATGTCTAATAGGAAAGTCTGAAGATAAGAGAAAACTTGGAAGATCTAGACGCAGATTAGAAGATAATATTAAAGTGGAAGTTAGATAAACAAGCATAATCACAATACATCATTCCCGGTCACAGTGTAAGAGCAGCACAATGCTCATTTCCTGCTTTTCCAGAGAAATGGGCTGTAAGTGTGTGGGCTGTGATCACAAGGATCATAATAGACGGAATTTTGTGAATACAGCTGCTAACTTTGGGGCGCCTTACAAGTATGGACTTTCTTGAACAAACAAACAGCTTCGAAATTTTCAGACATACGCTTGCGTTATTTAATTATTTAGTCTAATTTTTATTGGAAGCATTTCCCGTTTAATATCGAGTGTTTGTTTAGTTCTGTACGGAGCTCTAGGAAAAGAAGTTCCATTGCTCACTCTCCCTTTTCCCTTCACCCTCCTTCCACATCTCACTCGGGTTGCTACGGTTACTAGTCCGGGGTATTTCCTTGTATTCCCCTGCAGTCTTCCAGCAGCTCTTTTCAGACGCATTTTGGTAGTGATACCAACGTAATTACCTCCGCTAGCGACAAGCGCTTTGGGTTGGTTGATACTGACGAGAGGGAGTTTAATTGGGTAGGGGCTAGTGGGGTTTATAAACAAGGGGGAAAGGCTGCAGTCTTGAGCACCATGATCCTCACTGTCAGTGGGACTTCTTTCCGTAGCCTCAGTATAGAATCCGTTGTGTGTTCCTAATTCTGTTACAATACCACACAGAATACGATACTTGAATGGGTGCGCGACCATCGGGTGCACCACAAGTTCAGCGAAACAGACGCCGACCCACATAACTCGCATCGAGGTTTCTTCTTCGCCCATGTGGGCTGGCTAATGCAGACGAAACACCCCGAGGTGCTGCGGAACGGGAAGATGATCGACATGAGCGACGTCCTGGAGGATCCTGTTGTCGCCTTTCACCAGAAGTAAGTGCCTAATATTTATGAGGGCGTTTGATTTCAATAGCGACCTTTATTGAAAAGTTTTTATCCTCTGGTAAATAGGATTCGCGGAAGTAAAAACAAAATGTGCTCCTTAATAACTGTAGTGCAACATTTAAACATTTTTTTTTTCTTTATCGTGCACACAGTCTTTATAATCTGTTAAATTCCTCCACAGACTGTAATACAAAAATTTCATATGCCAAAAGAATAGAAAAGTGAGAAGAATGATGCGGGATAAGAAGATCATACATACAAACTTACATAAGCTGAAGCACACTGTAAAATATTATTGGAAAATGAGCTAAGAGAGTCAAACAAAGGGAAGAATGGATAAAGCTAGGTAATGACGATCTTCACAATTGGAGCCTTGTCACCTTACGGTGACTAGAACAAGAAAAGGCCACGCAAGTGCAACAGAAAAGCAGAAAATAAAATGAAAATTTTACAGATTTTGAGTGAATAGTCTGAAGCGAAGAGGCCGCTTGTTTGACCTTAGCGTGTTCGTTTATTTAAAGACACAGTCAGCAGCACACACTGCGCGGCATCGAATATTTTAGTGCTCAATGAATGATGAATAAGCAAAGACGAGGGTGGACGCAGCTTTGGCTTAATTTGTGGTAACATCGAGAAATTTATCTGGAGGAACTTGAAAACAACAAAACATCTTAGAATAGCCGATCTTGGTTTTGAATCCGGGCCTCTCGAATGCGAAGTTAGGTTGCACCTTAGGGTGGATGAGAGTTAGGAAGTTGGAGAGACGCTAAGTCTAAATTGTAAAATGACATTTACTAAATCCGTCAACATTTACACATTTTAGCATTCGAAGGCCATCCTGTACCAAACGACTTTTGGAGTCAACAAGAATACGAATTCTCAGAAGTTCGAGATATTTTTCAATATTTCGACACTGTTAAGAGCCAAGCAATGTCACAACAACTGAAAAGTACGGAAACCTCAAGGTATTTCTTATCCTATGTAAATGCTTGCCTTGACGAGGACGCCATTATCACACTTGTTTTCCTTTTAAGGAAGACCGTAACGACCTGTATGACTCATGTGCCCGTGCTGGCATCAAGACAATGAAAAGGCGACACGCAATATATTTATACCGTAACACTGAGACGGGTTCTTGCAACCATTATTGTATTACATATTCTGAGTGTGTGTTTGTAGCCTTAATCTTGCACAGCGCATGCACCGTATCATGTTGTCACCTATAGCCAGTCCGGCTGTGCAATATTTTTCCACCTTATCCCATAAACGGCATGATTATCGGGAAAAGTTATTGAACATTAAATGTGTTTTGATTTTCTCTACAACTTTTGACTGAAACATTTCCCATTCTAAGACGAATTTGGCGAAATATTATCATAATGTTCGTACGTCTTCATGTAAGGTACACTCATCCTTGTCAGATTTTAATGAAACTTTTATTTTCTCGACAGATATTCGCAAAATGCTCAAATGTACAATTTCGTTGTTCCATAGGGATGGACGAAAGGACAGACATGACGAAGCTAATAGACGCTTTTCGAATTTTACGAACTCGCCTAACAAGTTTACGTGAAGTTTGGATATTACAATAAACATAATTATTTCCCGCCTAGGTAAAGGTAAAGTGCACCCTTGTACAGGCACTGAGGCTCCGTACAGGCCTTACGGCCCATAGGGGGAGTAGAGGTATAGCTCTACTCTTTCTTGACTACGGCACTAGAAGGTGGTAAGGGGTCAGCGTCACGCCCCGGCCGCTCTTTACCCACGGGAAAAACCCGGTACCCATTGTACAGGAGTCTGGGTGGGCCCCAGGACCGGTCTGGACAGGTGCGGAAAATCTCGCCCACAGAGGGGTTCGATCCCCAGACCGTCCAGCCCGTAGCCAGTCGCTATATCGACTGAGCTACTCAGTCCACTATTTCATGCCTAGCAAGGTAGAAAAAAAATATTGTCACGCATTTCTGTTTCCTCTCGGTGGCCAGAGATCCTAAGATAGGAATCTCAAACATGAACTACAAATTAATAGTCGAGTCTTATTTGTCGATGGTATAGATTATTAGAATTTCTATGACAATAATTGAATTAGGTGAATCGACACTCCTTCTCACATCTGATTGGGTGCAGACTTCCATAAAACGGTTTATTTACTTCGCCGTTTCTAGAAAAGTTACATTCCATGTAAGTAAATATTTTTCTTTAGTCTGAACTCTTCAATTTTTATTATGATATAATCTTACATATTACTGTATTACCATAAATGTAACGAAGAGACATCATAGTCCAAGCTTGGGTTCAACATTTTAAAAAGAGTAGAGGACCTAATTATCTGCTCGAGCTTTTGTCCCATTTGTAGGCATTGAAAAACATAAAATGATAATTCACGTGATATATTATCAATCTAATTGTTCGACATCTTTATCCATCAGCATTTTCATTGGTTTCCTCGCATACAATTTAACCCAAAATGATGTTAATCTGAGGAAGTCAAATTCTAAACCGGCAAACAGATATGAAATGTCCATAGGAATGTCTTTCGGTTCACACGTATAACTGCTGAACGGCATAGACTTGTGGAAGATGTGTAAAGTAAAAAGGATGAATATGACAGGAGTGGAGGTAAAGCTCCACTCATTCCTAATACTTCCACTAGACGCGTGTAGTTGGCCAACTTCAAATGCCACCCCGTTTACCCGGGGAAGTTCTCCGGTAGGTTTACCTATTGTTTAGATGGCTGAGTGCACACCAGAGACGAACTGATGAACTGGCCGTGGAGGAACAATCCTAGCGCTGTGGGAAGGCAGTCAATGCACGGACATAGATTGCATGAATTTCTGTCGTACTTGTTGATAATCATTTATTAACGAAAGTGCTGAATATCGGATTCAAAGAACAAAAGGATCAATAACTTGTTAGCTTCGGAACGACGCAGGTAAAAGGTAAAGTGAAGGTAAAGTTCACCCTAGAACAGGTCACGGAGGCCCACAGGCGGAGTAGAGGTATAGCTGTACTCTTTCCTTAACCTTGGCGCTAGATGGGTGGTGGGTGGTCAACGCCACGCCTCGGCCGCTTTAGCCCCGGGAAGGACCCGGTACATATTGTTTACTAGTCTGGATGGGCCGCAGGGCCGGTCTTAACGGATACAGAAAATCTTGACCTCCACCGGGATTCGATCCCTGGGCCGTCCAGCCCGTAGCGAGTCGCTATACCGACTGAGCTATCCCGGCCCACCCGGAACGACGCAGACTTGGGGGGGAAAAGGACACAGAAAGAGAGAGAGAGAGAGAATGGGTAGGAGGGGAAAAAGAGGGGAAAAAATCGTTAAGTTCTGTTTCTGTTTTTCGTAACAAATCACTGTGAAATGGATCGGTACAAAACTGAAAAAAGAAAACCAGCTAAAATAACTAATGCGAAATATGGATTATGCGGGAAGCAGCTGTCATCGGAATGTTGCTGAGGGCTCGTGAATTCAGAACGAGTCAGTGTCTTACAACGCACTTAATGCTGTACAGATAAGACCGCAACTGCGTGAAAAGAAACACCCCCCTCTTTTTTTAAACGGATTTGATAATCTTTCTGTAAGTATTTTTACGTTGCCTGATGATAGCTTTTGGAAAAAAAAAAGCCTGAACGTGTTGCAATATAATGGGCAGTAAGTTATTAAAAATAAAGTTTCGATTGAGTGCTCTTACTTCTCCACTGTCGTTTTTTATCACTAGTGGATGACCCAATTAAAAATGTAATGTTCGGTAAAAAATGTACCTTCATGTTTATGGTATTAGCCATACTATTTTTTCTTTTTTAAGTACCCAATGTATTATTAGTTTCGTCATTGAAAATGTAATAAAAAGCTACAGAACTCCACGCAGAAATATGTGTGTTGATTTTAAAATAATTCATTGCACTATTTTAGCAACATAGAAGAAATAACATAACACAAATTTGACATTCAGAGCATCGCGCATCGTAATATATTCTTATAATAAAACCAACGAGATGCACTAATTTCTCAAATTTATTTTTGGAATAGGACTCTACATGTTTCGGACAGTTTCTCTGTCCGTCATCAGGAGTCTAGCACTGTACACACAGCAATACATACAGGTTATGCTGACTGCTTGCTAACAAGCAGTCAGCATAACCTGTATGGCATATACCTATTGTTGTGTGTACAGTGCTAGACTCCTGATGACGGACAGAGAAACTGTCCGAAACATGTAGAGTCCTATTCCAAAAATAAATTTGAGATATTAGTGCAGTTCATTGGTTTTATTATATGAATAACACAACGTAATTTACAAAACGGAGATCCACTGTAAGGTAACGAAATGTACGAAGTCTGAGATCTCACTCCCCAAGTGTCCACCATATTTAAATGTATTTCAAATTTAAACCTTTCTCATAATTTGCAGTTTTAGTACTGTGAAATTTTCCTCCGCGTGTTGCACAAACACCGAAAAGACCTGAGTGTGACCAGATTGGACGTGTCGATACATGTCATCAGAAAGTATCTGAATATGTAAAGTAAATTAAATGGTAATGAAATACAGTATATCTGACTTTACAGCTTAGTAACTGAAAATATAACGGCATGTCCTAGATCATATTTCTTAGTATTATGAAAACTCGTTCTTGATCTACCTCTATTTTGGGAGTGTAACTTTAAGGGGTACTTTCATTACACTACAAGGCTTATTATGTAAGTGTCGTGCCGTTAGTGCAGCAAAATCTTGCGACCTATGCGTGCAGTGACTGCAGTTAAGACACAACAGGCCGAGGAGGTCCGGCTGCTGCAGCAGAAGGTAGTAATGATGTAGAGTATGAAAGTGGGTGTTGTGATAATAATGGTGCTCTAAGAATTAAGTGAACGATTATTTAATGAAGTCATTGTTTATGAAGGCCAGGCCTGTGTTTTGTGTGTGTGTGTGTGTGTGTGTGTGTTGTGACATGGCGCAGACCAGGTGGAAAGGACACTGCTGCATCCGTTTAGGCGATATAACATATTCAGCGTGTCTTTAACGTCATCACGTGCATGCAATGCAGATCTCGGTAGCCGTTTGGTATAAAGCCTAGGTCTGCAACCTCTCGATTTTTGGAGTTGCGGGTTCGAACTGTGCGGAAGGCATGGATATTTGTCTGTTGTGTTTGTTGTGTAGGTAGCGGCCTCTGCAACGGGTTTGTCACTCGATGAGAGGAGTTCTACCGTGTGTGTGTGTGTGCGCGCGTGCGTGCGTGCGAGCGCGTGTGTGTGTGTGTGTGTGGGTCTGTCTGCCTATCTCTCTCTGTCTAATTGTGTGAGATCTAGAAACCTCAAAAAAGGTGGTTAAGGTCCGATTTGGGCTCTAGCGCCACAGTGAGAAAAGTAAATAAAAGAAAGACATGCAATGGGCAAGGCGAGTAATAATTACAACTCAACTAAACTGTGTGATTGCTTTCGATACAATGTGAAATAGTTTGAATGATTCATGACCATGCACTGATGATTCAGTTTGAGGTATGCTACCAATAAATGCACATACAGATATGAACATTTATTGTAACACAGCGTATTCTCTAATGTGTTTCGGCCACAAATTGTGAGAACTCTAGCCGGAGCGGTAAATTTTATTGTTCAACATTTTGTTGCCTGTAACACACATCGAGTTATTTATTATCTGAAAATGTATGTTGACAATACTAGAAGGAGAGGGACGTAACTGGCAAGAAGCCTTGCAGCCTAAACGATATGGATTAAATCATACCATCACCGTCATGTCTTCATTTCCAACTATCCATATATAGCCCGCTCATGAAAATGCATGATTATACAGGCTGTACATCAACAAAATGTGGGACACAATAATTTTAACTTGAAATTATAATTTTGATTTTTATTTAGTACCAATGAGCCAAGTAGCGCAGCTCTATCTTGAATAGCCTACGGGCAAAAAAACACGGATATTCGGGAGTTCCAATCCCAGCAGGAGGGGAGATTTTCCTGTCCCAACTCTCCAGATCGGCTGTGGGGCCACCCAATTATCAAATGGGTATTTGATCCTATACCAGTAGTTAACGCGGCCGCAGCATGCAGCTAACCACGCACTTCAAGCTGGTATTTCATGTTAAGAAAGATAAGAGCTGTTTCTGCACTTGCTGACGTGGTATCTGTCTAAACACAGAGCACATATTTCTGTGTTTTATGGAATCAGTTCTATTCTTTCGATCTTATGAAAGTGACCTAGCCATATAAAAAGGATGTGAGTTGTTTCAATTCTGCTTATGCATTACACACGTTAAAGGGCCTAGTGACGTATAACATGTTGATATTCAGCCAGTGATGTAACTCATGTAGTTAATTTTGCACTGTAAAGAGGAAACGATAATATGCTACAAATACAAACTCTTCTTCAGTTGGGCCTGATTAGTTTTGTAATGTCTTTTCGTTGGTGACAATACGGTGGCACTTTTATGGCTGATTCGTTATAGGCTGTATCTAAGAAGAACGTTTTGTATCCGCAGTGTTTTTTACATTGTATTTCTTTTTCATTGCTGTAACCTTTATGTATCACACCACACCCACATGAAAAGCATTCAAAAATACTGTTGTAAATTGGTTATCGGAACAATTTGTATACCCTACATGTACCTGTAAGAACTTAAAATGCAATAAATCAAATTAAAAAAAAAAAAGAACGTTTTGTGGTCTGAAGTTGAGAAGAGTGTGTGAACAAGTGTCAAATTTGAAGACAAATGATCGTTCAGAATATGCGTTGGAGTATTTTAAAATGGATCACATTTCAAAAATAGAAGAACGCGCGCTGGCTTTGCGTGTTCTCAGTAGACATCGAGTGTTACGCGTACTCAGTTGAAGGAGCAGTTCGATAAGTGCATCCAGGACAAGAGGAAGAAGAACACTGATCTAACTGTAGCTAAAACGAACATAAGTCGCGGAAAGTGGCGCAAAGATGGATTGAGATCAACACACACAATTACATTCTGAAGAAATCTATAAATTTTTATATCATAAACATTTAACAGTAGAGCTCATATTTAGATTTAAAGAGACATGTTTAAATAGCGATCGTTTGTTTTGTCACAGGTAATAAAAAATGTTCGTTGCCTTGTTTCCATTTACCTTTACATAAAGGCACAAGTGGACTGGGTTTCAGGATTTCGTACATCGTCCATGAACAAAGTCTAGGAACCTAACAATCGTACACCGTAATATTCCTTGGTTAGATTCCTTTCGAAGTGATTCGTATATATGACAATAACTATAATTTCTGTCAGTGTATTCTGACAAATGCTTGCTTCTAATTTAAAAAAAAAATGTTATTTAACAATTTGTCATTTTCGAAGCCCCTTCTTACGAAGTGTCAACGTAGCGCGAAGGGGATTTACAGCTCAGAAATTTCCGTCCCTTGGGCTCTCTTCGATGGCTGAAGTACCATGATCACTCTGTGCTTATCTCAGAGTTATTCCCTGAAATCGAACTTATAAACCAATAATCATAAAATTTAGGGCAGTATTTTTACGCAAAAGTTTAATTGATATAGATTTTCACTAGAAAATTCTGTCAGTAGTAACAGCAAAGGCCTTACCGAAACCTATAAAGATGTCTTGCTGTGTTCCTGGATATAACATATATATGTATTGTAACAGCAGCCCGAAATTTTCGCCGCATTGTACTTCTAAAATTAAACGGCACAATACAATAGATTCATGGAATTCGCACGATGAGCTCTTGTTTGTGTTTCACTTTACATAAAAATGTTCATCAATGAGTACAGTGTAGCGAACGGCAAGGCTTTCTCTGGGGAAGGAACCAATAAGTTTTCCGCGACCAAACCGTGTAGGTGACACTGAGGATAAACATGCACATTCTCGTCATAAAAAGCCAGTCAATATTTGTCCGATCTAATTGTAGTACAAAAGAAATATCAATCGACACAAGGCACAGGTTCGTCAATGAAGCCTGAACCAGAACATTTAGTTGAGGCTGAAGTTTGTACCGAAGGCACCTTATTAACTGAGACGTGTATTGGAAATTGTACATAAGCTGGCGTTAAAACATAGCGTTTGGGAAGATGTGTTAGTTTCTGTACGCACGCAATAGTTCAGTGGGTGAATTATTGTGTTGGTTCTGTTAAATGGTGCTAAAACCTCCTACGTAACTCCGGTCTGGAGACTGAGATTATTAACCTGTTAAAGTTACTAATTATGGGATTCAACAAAGGGTTTAACATTCAAGAATTTTACAGTCTGCCACACTGTATTTGTGTGTTTTGTATTTATCTCAGAACGAATAGCGACTTTTGCCCTATATAACGCCAACTGATTGGTTCTTAAAACCGAGATGAGAAGTATTAACTGCACGGTATGAACTGGGTCTTTAAATAAAGTAGTCTGCCCTTCGTCTTTAAAGGGTTAATATCAAATACTGATTCTGGAATGTACGTAGATTATGCATTTTGGTGGAGTGAACCGTGTTACTGAATGTGTTACTAAACTGACACAAAAAAAATGTTTAAATTTTCACACTTCAGTCTTCAGTTGAAACATGAATTTAAATTATTGTGAGTTTTGCGACAAGTATGTAGAAATGACTATCATAGCAGGTGGAAAATAACATTTAAAACACCTTCGGGGAAGGTATAAAGGCCTGGAATATCCCCTTTTTAAAAGCAGGCTTTTTGACAATTGCACTACTTTTCGTATTATTTCATGACACTCGCATTACTTGAATTATTCGTCTACCACATCACAAATGCATGGCGCAATATAGCAGTAGGAACTAATACGATACAGCATTTGTACAATTTTCTCCTTTCATGAAATTTCTCTGCAAGATATCCCTCTAGCATAAATTGCCCCTATCATGAAAAGAACACGAATTTTGTAACTTTTTGTTACGACAGAACGAAACACGACAATGAACAGAATTCTGTAGAAACTGGACTTATGTGACGTCACTTCTATGACCTTAAAACGAGCAGCTGTCATCTTCTCTTTGTAGCTCACTGGTGCGAATAAAAAAGTTATACTGACAGAAAACATAAAATTTTACGACAAATTATGCGCGTAAGTTTTTACCTGATAATGAGGAACTTGTCTTTTTCCCTTCGTTTTAAAGCTAGAAAACGGTAGCCACATCTCTTAGTGAACGTAACCGAGTTCTTCTGTGAATACATTAAATTCCGAGAGTTGAAAAATTCTTTAATCATTGATTTTAGAAGGCGGTGTGTAACTGGCTTTTTCGGGAAATTTTCCGCGTACTAAGAAAGAAAATTTGTAATTTAAAGTAAAGGATGTCTTTGGAATATTGCAGTGTTGATTCGTCTTTAAATTACCATGTATTTTAATTTAGCTTTACGTTTCTTCGCTGAACGTAGAGAAACAGATAGTACAATTGCTTTATATATATATATATATACATATATATATGTGTGTGTGTGTGCGTGCGTGCGGAAGGTTGGTAGCGTGGCGGTCACAGATTCTTCATTCTGTTCCAGGTGGGGTGAGAAAAAATTTCGTTCTTGAAGGCAGGCTATGCCTCTGTTGCGAAGCACAGTTATAGCTTCAGAAGAGAAAAAGAACTTTATTTGATATCGTATATTTTATAACAGTAATTCATTCAAGTAACGTTGGAAATTTTTCTTAAGATGTCCCATTGTAATCGCTCAGCCTTATTTCACTAGGAATTGATTCCGAAAAAATGAGTTTTTCTTGAATATTTCCTAGACTACTTAAACGAGGTGGGCCGGGTAGCTCAGTCGGTATAGCGACTGACTACGGGCTGGATGGTCCGTGATCGAATCCCTGTGGGGACGAGATTTTCCGCCCGTCCAGACCGGCCCTGGGGCCCACCCTGCCTCCTGTACAATGGGTACCGTGTCTTTCCCGGGGGTAAAGTGCGGACGGGGCGTGCTGCTGACCACTCACCCCCTTCTAGTGCCACCGTCATGGAAGAATAGAGCTATATCTCTACCCACCCTCTGGGCCACACCGGGCCTGTAACGGGACCAGTTTACCTTACCTTTACTTAAACAAAAAATAGACTCATAGCGAGGTTATCACTGACATTCGACAACACAGATAATCGCTTATATAACGTGAAGATACACATGCTTGTACTACGAACGGCCTTCTGGCACCAGATGGTCAAGTTTATACATGCCATACACTGTGAGGCCGGTATATTCGGTGCTGTTAAACTGAGAACACAGGATCTTCAGCTACCCGTATTAAGTCTTGAGGCTTACAGGCCTATACATAATCTTCCTAATTTGGGTCTATTAACTGAATTTATAAAAATTCGGTTTTTTTGTCCCGAATATTCAATGTGACATTTATTTAATTACCTGGACGTAGGTACATACCGTGCACTCTCTATTGTCCTTCAGAATGGTGGGGAGTGGACGTGCATGGACAACTGACAGCAAGGATAATCCCAAAACATGTACCTAGTTCCGCCACGCACAAAAAAGTAAAAGAGTACTTTGGTTATTACATAACTGGCACACACATCTCTTATACTTGTTACGTAAGCACTCTGTTGTTTTTGTACTGAGGACTTCGATCATTCGGTGCTGAATCACGTTATTTCACACCGTCATTAGTCAGCAAATTACGATGGCGCTAGGGTAATCCGCAAACTGGATAATAGCCAGACGGATAATCGACTACACTGTATACGCCTGAAGGATGCGAAATGTGTTAAGAAGTTTAATCCCTGAAAACCTGAAAGAAAGGGGAAAGTTGAAAGACCTAGGCCTAGGTATGTCAAAAGGGTAATATTAAAACTGACGTTAA
>Ga0136643_10007175_pt1 | contig 16075 bp, 9 predicted proteins | sample TergutLab28metaG_FD_96883 | JGI IMG/M metagenome (GOLD analysis project Ga0136643, IMG submission 96883) | Labiotermes labralis P1 segment gut microbial communities from Petit-Saut dam, French Guiana - Lab288 P1 (version 3) (version 3) | ecosystem: Host-associated > Arthropoda: Insects >... | reverse complement strand
CCCCCACCAAATTTTGGTGTTTTTCTGGTCTTACATTGTTTGCTGGTCATAACAGTTTCCTTTTTTTATTTTTTTGTTTGGTTTTTTTTTTTCTTTTTTTTGTTTTGTAGGTACAGACTTGTGGGAAGCAAACCTCCGTAACGGTGGACAGCCACCCCCATCACAGACCCAAAAAACACCATGGGGACATACCCCTACTTCTAACATTGGTGGTACATGGGGTGAAGATGACGATGTTGGTGATAGTTCAAATGTGTGGACGGGCGTTCCATCCAGTGCTGGCCCAGGGGGAGCGACGGGGCAGTGGGGAGGAAACAATGCCGGGCCTAGTGGTGGTATGTGGGGAGGTGCGTCTTGTAGGGCTCTGATGGTGGAGTTACACTCATTATATATTTGAAGTCTGATTCATGGTTAGCTCATTAACTTTGTTATTTGTGGTTGTGTTTGTTGATTGGGTATTTGCGTAGGTTTATCATACAGTATAAAGTTGTGGGTAAGTTTGCTGCTACTGGAGCAGTTAGCTGAGTTGTAACTTCTGAATAGACACAGTACATTTGTGTGTGAATAGAAGAATATATTGGTAAGGTGTAAACAACATAACACGTCTGATATTTAGACATTTTTTGGCTTGGATGTTTGTTTAAAGATATTGCTCTGCTCTGATTGAGCTTTTGGTTAATGTGGGGGTTCATGCTTCTTATGGTAGAATTTTTCGTATAGGGAATGGGTGCTTAAACACTGACACAGACACATGGGTTGGTTAATGGTGTTTCATTTATGGTAATTTTATGATTTTGTGTTAATAGCGTATGTACTTTCTTCAGCCTGTTAGTTTCAGTGATTTGTACTGTACGTTATCCAGACACTTTTGACTAGTAACAAGGATTAGGTTGGGGACCGGTTGCGTGCACTAGTGAAAATGGCCGGTTAAATGTACGACCTCGTAGGAGGCATGGAATTTCTGTACCAGCGGAACGTTGCCTGCTACTGAGGAAAGACGTTGCTCCCTGTAGTGATATAATCTTGGACTCCATGTTGCACATGTTCAGATTATCATATACTTAGTTCACAGCAACCACAAATAGTGCCATACAGTTGCAAGCTAACCAGAAGCAGACAATAAGGGTCTTTCTGTAGTACTGAATTGGCATTCTTTTGAACACATTGCAAGATTTTGCTGGTGGGAAAAATTATCAACATAAAACTCTTCGCAAAGCCGGTACTATTGGTATAGACGTGTTTGTAATTTCTGTTCATGTGGCTCGGAATAATTGCCAACATGAATGTGGCAAGAGAGGGTGCATTTAAAGAAGGATTGTTTGTGGGATACAGTTTTTACCTACAGAGTGGATTCCAGCAGAAAAGAATGTACTGTAAATACTTCTTAGGAAGTCCAGGGTAGACAAGTACGTTACAGAACAGGAACAAAGTTGTGAGAGTTTTGCAGGATTTGAGGTTCTCACAGTGTTGTTGATTCTGCAAGTATTCTGTGATGTTTTGTTGTCTCTGCTGGTAAACACGTACCGATGTTTGAAAGGAGTGTATTGCCTTCGTCTGTAGGATGGAAGAGTGCAATGTTTAGACCAGTATTTCTCAACCTTTGTGAGACCGCGGCCCGGTAAATTCTTTTTTTATAAGACAAGTGCCTGGTCCCAACAGATTTACTCGTCAGTACCTTTCAAATTTTTTTTAAGTTCGTACATTAAACTAACATAAGTATTAATAATTATTTATGACATAATCATAAAGAATATTAGTATGATTATGTGTACAGTGTGGCGTGTTGACAAATATAAAATTACAATGAAATTAGTTGTCAATTCCAGGAGAATCTCTCTCAGCCCGGTATAATTGATGCCAGGGCCTGTTACTGGGTTGCGGCCTGGGGGTTGAGAAACACTGGTTTATACTGCTTGTCCTTGAAGATAAAGGAACTATGCTCGTGCAGATTGTTGGTAACTCTATCGGACGACAAAGCATAACATCCCAGATTAGACGAATCTAAAGAATATCGTTGTTGACCAGTTTTTTTTTTCCCCCTTTTGAAACTCCTGAATTTCAGAAATTGACTGTAGTTCTTTTGTAAGGTAAATGAAACATATTCTGTTGGACTCCTGGGGTAGAGCTGCTCCCATGCCATGGATTTTTGTTGAGGATTGTATTTGGTAGCATTGGGGATATCAGACAGCTTCAAAAATTTTGTCTTGGTGTATTACACCAACTTCAAATTAACGTGAAGAAAGATTGGGAGAAATTCTTCATTCGTATGCCATTGAATTTATTGTATGCCACATTTTCTCTCTCTCTCTCTCTCTAGTATTTGCCAAGAGTTACATAAAAAGTAAGGATACAGACTCCGTCCATCACTGCGTTTGACGACCTCTTGTAAATGCTGGGTAATGTGTCGGGCTTTATGGTAGAACACCTTTTGCTTGAACGAGATTAAGGTTCTGGGATGCAAATGTACATGATGTGTACTTTGCTTCCACAGTTATATTGGTGCTGATCTTTTTCCTGGTATTTGAAGTGTAGACTGCTGCCTGAACTGCATTGGTTCGTTGTGCACTGTTCTGATTTTGTATGCATGTGGGCTTAGCCCCGTATTGCAGAGTGTTGTGGTGGTACATTTTGTTGCAACCACTAATTTGCTGTGGGGTACTTCATAGTACACGCAGACAACTGCTTTGATCTCCTCTTTCCTGTGTAGTGTTTCAAAGTGTTTTCTTTAAATAGCCTTTGAGATGTAGGTGTAAGATTTTATTTCATGTTTATATGTTAACTGGATTTGAATGTTGAGTATGAAATTGTGTTGACAGCTATCTGTTACATGACTACCCACAACAGGTGAGGGCATGGGATTTTAATCCCCCCCCACACGCGCGCAGACATGAACACATACACGCAACATAGTTCACATATACCAACTTGTCATGGTGCACAGTGATTGCATTCGGATTGCTTGGTTTCTATAACCACATTGGTATTTCTGCTTCTCTGGACTGTGCCATGAACTGGCAGCTGTAATTTTTTTTTGGTGTAGTAGAGATTGCAGCATCAGAGTGTTGAGAAGAAAAACACAGTTCAACCCAAAATGAGTTTTGCATTAGGTATTTAAAGGCCCTGCAGACTGAACCCCAAATTCCCTTACCGTGGTGAATAAAGCACACTTGCCTGGCTGTCTGTGCCACTGACGCAGATGACATGCTGCTCGTTAGTACATGGTTCATCATATATATTTGAGATTATATGTGTGACAGTGTTGGAAGAGCTTGGTTGGCTGTGCTGTGTACAGTCCACTGCCCGAGAGAATGCAGTGGGAACCTGCACATTGTGAGTAGTGTCCCTTACACACAAGATTGTTGGGGCAGAACTGTAGGTTTGTCAAAAATGTTTGTCTTGATTTCAAACTTTCGCTGTGTTCTGAATGTTGTATGCTTTCTTTTGGGTGATTCCCCGGCATCTGACTTTTATATGCCAATGTTTTTGAGCACTGTCTGTTCTGTCTTCATAGGCAGTGAAAGTAGGAAGAATAACGAGGATGAGATTGTTGGGGTTTTTATATGGGAAAAGTTTTGGCATGAAAGAAGCCTCAGCCATTCGGAAGGAGGGTGATAGTGGGGAGCAGATCGGAGTAGAGAAATAAGCAGTGGAGGGCAACGACCCCAAGTGGAGGCCAGTGGTACATATGTGGGAGAGAAACGGCACTGTATCAGAGCGAGGAAGGTGGGCTGTGGGATGGTAGAGATCAGACTGTTGTGTGTCAGGTGGCTGTCCTCTTTCCTTAAGCTTGTGCAGAAGGTGTCGCCAGGATTTGCTTTACCCTTAGCTGCCGAACGACATATATATGTTGCGCAGTGATCCCTTTAAATAGCCGAACGGCCACTGAAGTGGCCGGGGGGGGTTTAATTCTGGCGTCTAAGATTTAATTCCGGCGTCAAAGGGTTAAGGTCAGACCATATTCTCTGTTCATGTTGTGTGGGTTCATTTCCAGTTCAGTGGCTTCCCTTTTAAGTCACTTTATATATCCGGTTTTAGTAGAAAGAATTTCTTTTGTCCTGTAGTTTAATAATATGGTCACTGTTGATAATGTGTTTACTACTGCTGATTTTGTCGGTTTGTGCTAGTCTTGTATACGTGTTGTGTTCTTCTTAATCTCATCCAGGTTGTTTTTCCTACTTACACCGCCTCTGAAAATGGAACAGAGTGTTCCGAAACGTTGGCATATAAAATTCAGATGCCGGGGCATCACCCAGAAGAAAGCATACAATAATGTTTGTCACTTCATGACCTTCTATACACTGGTTGCTATTTGTTACGTGTTTTGTTTGTAACAAGCCCAAATTCAAATTTATGTTGGCTCTGAGCACACAGAACACTACAGAAAATAATAGCACTATCTGACATGCATAAAACATGACTGCGCATCAGCCGAATGTCTTTTTAACTGTAGTACATTGGCTACCTGCTGCTAGCAATGCAGGGTCCGCTTCCCCAGGGCGAACAACAGCCATGGTCATCTGCAGACTCCTCAGTCAGGATCAGTGCCTACACCTTGCCATAAAGGAATGCCTGGCTGGTATAGATAAAGACAGTTAATTTACAGTATTTGATTGGGAAAAGCAGGTGGTGTTGTTATTGGTTCTCCAAGTGTGGGTACATATGTCACACTTAGGAGCATAATTCCTGTGTACACTAGAACTTCTTTCTTTTGTTATGTTCATCGTATCATGACCTTATTAGACTAGATAGTGTGATTCCTGTGCTAGTTATGATTATGTTTGGTACAGTGGGATACACTGAATTCAATATTGGTGATTGTTTCGGTGCTTGCGCAGAGCACCCTAAGTTTACCATATGGGGAACAGCGTGCACAGTAGTGCGTGTGTGTGTGTGTGGTTTTTTTTTTTTTTAATTATTTTACAAATTGCATGGTGCGGAGTCCACCTTGAGAAGCTCAACTGCTGAAACTCCCCGCATTTTATAGAACACAAAACTTTCCATTGGCGTGTTCGCTTGTGCGTGTTGTTTGTATGGATCTGCAGGGTTGGATGATATTTCAAGAGGCCCCTTCCCCATTTTTGCCATCTGACTAGTGCTGACAGTATGTCTAAATTAACACTACCAGTTTGTTGCGACTGTTTTTCAGCGAACCTGATGTCTTATGTGTGTGGAGTCCGTGCTTAAAAGCCTCATCCATCTTACGTTTTGTAGTTCTGTCATGGGTGCTTCTTTCAGTTCAGAATTTTGCCACGTTAAAAACTGTCGCACCTAAACGAGTAATGCGCGTGCTTTGGTATGCTGCCGTGAAGATATTAACGGCTGTGGGGACCCGTTGCGCTGACCATGTGACACCCCTCTATCCGCTAAAGTTGGCACTTACTTCACCGACCGGCGGCGGCCGCTCTGTCGGTATAGTTCGCGTGCGGACTAAGGCCACGGAGTTTAGTTTTAGTAGTATATTCAAGTCTCAAAACTTGCAGTTGGGCAGACTGAGGCACAGCAGTTCGCAGTGTCCCTTTAAAATACCATGGAGTAGCAGTGTCTGTCATCCAAGAGGTGTTCTGCTGTAAGCTGTAGCAAATGTTCTTGTAGTTTGCATTCCTTAATCACTTCATGTTTTCTGTCCTTAATGGTCATTTACTCTTGTTCTCATTCTCACACTCCATAATTGTCATCCTTGTTCCTCTTTCAGTACTTGCCTGTTATCCTTGTACTAGATAAAAACTGACCAGGTTGTCACTGTATTTGTGTATGCTGATTGTCATATATGTTTATCCATAAAATTAGTTTCTGCAGAGGTTTGTGGCTTCAGGCTAAGGGTGAAGCGAACATGAAGTGCGTTGGACAAAGTAGTCTCTCTCACAATAGGTTTCCCCATACCTCAAGGCAGAAATATTTTTGATTCCCATCATATAATGTTTTGAGAATAAACTGAGACAGAAATGTCCAAGATGGCAAACTGTTCTGCTGCGTGTTTATCGTAAATTGTTGAAATGATCGCTTCTGTATGTTCAAGCCTGTGAGATTACAGCATTTGATTCAGAGTGAGTTATTTGTTCCCATTATGCTACATTGGGTTGGGTCGACACAAGAAGAGTGATATGGCAGTTTTTATTCAAAAGGCCATATCTTAAAGGCTTCTGTAGCATTTCAGTAAAAGTACTGGACACCTGTGATGAATGGCTGCAGTTCAGGTCTCTCCATATATTGTGCCCGCTTTTTTATGATGCGTGAAGTGTGATTCTTAGTCAAACGTCCTCATGGAGTGAATGTTCCAGTAGTGAGCTTTGAACAGTATGTGTATGTGGCAGTACAGTCTGCCGTGAGGGTCCTCTGATTGGTCTATATGGAGTGAACTTTGTCCAAGTATATAATTTTATAGTTCTGTTTTTCTTACATTGATAGCTGGCAAGAAAGAGAATGATTGGAGTGGTGGAGGAAGTGGTGCAGGTGGAGCAGCGTCAAATTGGGGTGATCCCCGTGACCCACGCAGTGATCCTCGCGGGATTGACCCACGTGATCCTAGAGATCCTCGCAGCATCGGGGCGGTTGATCCTCGCGAAATGCGAGCAGATCCACGTGATGCAAGAAGTGGAATTATGGATCCACGAGATCACATGCGAAGTGTGCTGGATCCGATGCGCGGAGACGTTGGTTTGCGGGATCCACGTGATATCCGAGGGATGGGAGATTTAAGAGGAACTGAAGTTCTGCGAGCGGACCCACGGGGCATTAGTGGCCGCCTTAATGGCGGGAGCGATGCCGGAATGTGGGGGCAGCCACCCCAGCCTCCGCATCATCACGGACCTCATCACCAACAGAGCCAGCCCCCAGGCAAGATGGTTGGGCCAGGTGGAGTGTCTGGCAGTGGTTAGTTTCCTTGGAAGGTGTCTCGCGTTTGTTACAGAGGGTCTAAATTGTGCTGTGTTACTTAGAGTATGGTCTGATTTGTCCAGGTATGAACCAGTGGGTAGGCCCACCACCAAAAGACATGAATATGTCTGGCACTGGGTCAAATAAAACTGGATGGGAGGAACCATCACCTCCAGCCCAGAGACGCAATCTGCCAAACTATGACGACGGCACATCCTTGTGGGGGAATCCGGCACAGCAGCAGAGTAGGATGGGAGGTACTGGCATCTCGAAGATGTCACATTCATATGTGGCTCCTCTGCTAGAATGTAAGATACTGCAGCTACAAATTGTACAAAATAAAAGGGAATAAATTTTAGTCATTGTAAATCAGTGAAAGAAGGTGGTTTGGAATGTTTGACCTGAGAGGGAGGAAGTAACAGGAGACTGGGAAAAAACTCCTTGCAGAGGGATCTGTTAATTTGCGTTCCCCATGATAAAATCAGAGGAAAAATTGTGTTTGTAGGGGAACGCATGGGATAAATGAGAAATTATTACAAAAGTTAGGTTTAAGGGGGGAGACCATATAAATCAATGAAAAAATTGTGTTTGTAGGGGAATGCGTGTGATAAATGAGAAATTATTACAGTAGTTAGGTTTAAGTGAGGTGGCCACATGGGTAACTGACACTTTGATATGAGTGTCAAAGGAATTAGGTGGTAGCACATAGACTGGGTTCATGTGGTGCAGTGGTGAAGTTACGTGAACTCAGTAACTTCAAAAAGTGATGGTTTTCTTGACAGGCATTCCACCTTCTGGGTATAAAATTAATCAGTAATGTCTGGTTATAGGTTACTGCATACTAATTCAGCTGATTGCTAGTTGATCTGTAGGAGTAACAGTAAGTGGCATTATGCAGGTAAAGTGTCCCATTGGAAGGAGATGCCCGCACCCACCATGGGACGTGGTAGCATGCAGTGTCCTCCAGGAATGCCACAGAGCAGAATGCCCAGCAATGGTGCAGGCAATATGAAACCTGAAGGAGGACCACTGTGGGGACATGCTCCAAGGTAATTATTGTTTTGAATATTAACCTTTATCTTCTGGCCATTTAATTCACAGGCTTGTGACTGATACAAGCCTTCATGTTGGACCTTTAAATCATTCTATGCACGATTAAAAATAAACATTTATATCTTATGAACCAAAAATGATGAAATAATGAAATGAGCTGCATTGTGTGTGGGGAAGTAAAACTTCAAACTTGGTGTTCTGTCGTCATCGGTTAAACGTAGTTATTTCTTGGATTGCATGAGGTCCAAAGATGCTGGAAATTATTTTGTTGTGTGGTTTATCAGTACCTGAAATTTTCAGAATGGAGGCCTTCTAGTGAGATAAGACACCAGTGTAGAAACACCATTGAGGTGAGGTGATGTGCTGGTGATGGTGATAGCCTCTTTGTGGTGATGTAAATATTTTCACTCCCATTACCACGTTTCATTTTCATATTATCGGCATAGATATGGTATGATTGTAGATGCTGTCAGTGGTGTGTTGCAGGTAACATTGAGTGGTAGGATTTTTGTGAACAATAAACTGGAAAGGATGTGAACGGAAGCTTTTGTAGCCTACTTCAAGGTATTCTTCCATTATTTAATTGGTGGTGCTGAGAAATGCAATGAAAATGGTCAGGTAGTTAATATTCCAGCCTAAATCTGAACCACACACCTATAGAATGCTAGAAGTAGTGCCGCTTGAGTTAGCAGTGTTTGTTGTATGGTGTGGGTGCATTGTGTGCTGCTCCATGTGGTTAGTCTACACTAAGCATTCTACGTAGTGTCATGTCCAAGGAGACCAGAATGTGAAAGTTACCAGCTGTTAAGATGATGTAATTTTGACATGCATTTATAACTGAAGTTAACATATAAATTTACAGAAATGGATCTTGGGTAGATGGACCTCATGATACAGTGAATTCTGGTTGGGGTGATGATTCGAAAAGCGGCATAGGAACGGTGAACTCATGGAATGAAGCTCCTCTTACTCCCACCTCTTGGGGAGGATCGAAGCCAAAGAACTCTTTGAATCCAGGCTGGGTGGATGGAGACCTGGAAGCTGCATCCTGGGGACATGCTCCTAAACAGGTGAAGGTTATATCATTTATGTCAGATTCTTTAACGTTATTAAGAGATGAATGTGGCCGATGGTTTATTTTTTTATCACCACGCACTAATGCTTTGCTATGGGTATGAAACCAACACGTGCATGTGAAAATATGGGTATGCGCTTCATAACGGCATTTCAGTCAAGGACAAGACTGCATATATGGCAGTGGCCCCAAAACATTATGATATTATATTACTTACTCCATGGTGCAGAGTCCTTCTAGAGAAGCTAACTGGTTTGCAGCTAGTCAAGAAATTCTCCGCATTTCACGGAACCCGAAGGTTCATTACCACACTCACAAGCATCCGCTACCTGTCTCTATCCTGGGCCAGCCCAATCCAGTCCATATACCCACATCCCACCTCCTGGAGATCCATCCTAATATTACCCACCTGTCTACGCCTAGGTCTCCCCAGTGGTCTCCTTTCCTCTGGTTTCCCCACCAAGACCATATGCACCCCCTCTCCTCACCCATACGCGCCACATGCCCAGCCCATCTCACTCTTCTCGATTTATCACCCGCACAATATTGGGTGAGGAGTACAAATCATTTAGCTCCTCGTAATGCAGTCTTCTCCATTCCTCCGTTACCTCGTCCCTCCTAGGTCCAAATATTCTCCTCAACACCATATTCTCAAACACTCTCAGCTTCCTTTCCTCCTGCAATGTTAATGACCAAGTTTCACACCCATACAAAGCAACAGGCAAAATTATAGTTCTATATATCTTGATCTTTATGTTTTTGGATAGCAACCTGGAAGACAAAAAAGATTCTGCACCAAATGACAGCAAGCATATAATACCATTGTGTTACAATTGCCTACAGTATTCAGTACAGTAACATGCTGTACAGATTTGTAGCCTAGGAGCAATAGGCTATACCATATAGCCTAGGTGCGTAGTAGGCTGTACTGTCTAGGTTTGTGTAAGCACACTATATGACGTTCGCACAATGACGAAATCGCATAACGACGCATTTCTCAGAACGCATCCCCGTCGTTAAGTGACGCATATCTGTATGTGAATTTGTTACTTTATAATTCTTGTAAATGTCCTACTACATGTTTGGGTTGCCTTATGTGGCCACTAGGAAATTGTTTTTATGAATGATACGTTACAAAGACTGGTTTGGTTGCTTTTGTTATATAACTGTAGTGACTGAATGTTTTTACTTGTGTGTCTGTTCAGCAACATTATGAGATGAATGTGGCTGATCGTTTTTCCTGTTCTTTCATAGGGTCCAAAATCGTTAACAAAAGAACTTATCTGGAACAGTAAGCAGTTCAGAATTCTTGCAGAAATGGGTTTCAAGGTGTGTATTATTTTTATGCACTAAAAAAATGTGAAGTTTTGTATGTCCTGTGGTTTGGTTTTATTCTCTTTGTTCAGAATAGTGGCATTTCTGCAGGGGTGCTGATAAGTCCTTATCCTGACCAGAAAGGAAACAAGCTTATGTTTTCTGTCAGAATTGCGTGAATTTCTTTCGGCGCCTTGCCTTGCCGGAAATAGAAAACTAGATGACAAGCTTGCGTCTTGACGTTGAAATCGTGCGCGTCCCTGACATGCTTCTGAGCCTGTTTCCTTCCTGGTCGGGCTAAGGACTTATCAGTACCCCGGTACATCAGGCAGGTGTGGAGTTGGCCACCTTCCCTGTATGACAAAACATTTTTTTGTAGAATTTGCAAAATGGTGTTAATTCAAGCATGGCCAACCACTTTTACCTTGGCTACCTCTGTCACTTGTCTTGTGCATGTTTCTTGCGTATGGGGGTTGCCCAGAACGTTTTGCAAAACTTCCTGTGCTATCAACAGGAAATGTGTGTGATTTTTCTGGTGGTTAATTTTGAATATCCTGCCCGCTGATGCAGCACTGTGGAACAACAGTTTTTCACGCGTGCACGGAGGGTAGTCAAGATGTTTTGGTAAGCTGATTTGGTGGTTTAAAACATTGGGATGTTACTGAAAACCAGGTAAAGGTAAAGGTAAAGTTCACTCTATAACAGGCCACGAAGGCGCAGAGGTGAAGTAGACGTATAGCTGTACTCTTTGTTTACCCTCGGCACTAGATGGGAGTGGGTGGTCAACGCTATGCCCCGGCTGCTTTACTCCCTGGAAAGACCCAGTATCCATTGTACAGGAGGCTGGGTGGTCCCCAGGGCCGGTCTGGACTGGTGCGGAAAATCTTGCCCCCAACGGGATTCGAACCTCGGACCGTCTGGCCCATAGCCTGTCGCTATACCTGCGCTGTCCTGGCCCTACTGAAACCCGGATAGACTTTTTATTTTCCACCCTCTGTATAAGCTGTATTTTGCTCCCTCAGATTTCCACCTGTTTGGACCCCTCGAAAGGTACCATGTGTGGGAAAAGTGTGATCGTGGTATCATGTTAGTTGTTAGAAGATGTTCTGTTATGTTACTGAACTTCATACTGTAATGCTAATAACTACTAGAGCAACACAACTGTATTTATTTCAAAATTTTCTTTGTTTGTAGAAAATGGGTACATGTTTTGAACTGCCTTGGGTCATCACTGGGTCTATAAAAATTTGTAATAGGAAGAGGCCAGTTGTATAGTTACAGATTACAGTTCCATGGGTAAAGAAATCTTATCCTAATATGTTATAGTGACTGTATTAAATTCCAGATAGTCGTAGCCTGAATGATACAAAATTGCACTTGCAGTTGTTCATTATTATGTATTACACAAAAATTTTAACATTAATTTTAGATATACGGTCGAACCAGATTATAACGATGTTGGTTTATGCAACACCTTGTCTATAACGCCAGGTATCGTGTCGTATGTATTGATGTCTTAGTGTTAACCATAACAGTACTCTCCTCAGGACAGCACTCGTGTATGGTGGCACAAAACATTCCCTCCTTTTTTTGATGTAACCGAGCTTGACTGTATTTTCAGAATAAACAAATATAATCCAGTTTATTTCCAGAATATAGAAAGCACATCGAGTCATCTTTAATGTGTAATAATATGCCACTGTCAGTGAAATTGTTGTTCAGGCCATAGCGGGATTTTGATACATTTACTATAATTGTGACTAAAATTATTATAAGGATGAGATCTCTTAGCCACGAAATGGTAAATTGTAATTGTACAAGTAGGCTGATCTTACACATTTTTATAGGCTGGATGATGGCCCAAGATGGGTCAGTATATAGCTATTCTGTAGATCAAAGATGATGGTCTTAAAATTAGTATAGTTTTGTTAGACTGCTTTAATTATTGTTGTTGTTGTTATAATTATATGTTGAAGTAGCATGTAAGAGTTACTATTTTATGGTTTGATATTTTTTTATTTAATTTGTTGAGTTCTGTTCGATTGATCGATCATCGTGTGACGTAGTATTAAGTTCGAACTTTTTTTGTATAACACATCCTTGAAATTTATGTTGAAGCAAAACAAGGATTTTTTATTCACAGTAAATGCCTTCGTTTATGGTAGTTAACCTGTTTGATGTGATTCTTGTCGTGTTTGTGTTTGTATTGTACCTTGACGTGCGCTTCTTTTTGTCAGCTGCGAAGCTGGTATTTATGTTGCTTGTTTTGTCTGCAGAAGGAGGACATTGAGAGTGCGTTGCGTACGAGCAACATGAGCTTAGAGGATGCTATAGAGCTGTTGAACCAGGGGCGACTCAATGTGGAGGCATGGCGTCGGCACGAAGATCACTCTCCTTTTGATTTATCTTCAAGCCACCCTGGCACAGGATTCCCTGGACAGAGATTCAACCCAGTTCCGCAGCAGATATCATTTGCTCCACCTGTACGTTGTTTTTGGTTGTGTGTCAGTAGGTTATTCCATCCGTCCTTGGGTTCTTACTGAAAATATGGGGGCATTCCATAGGTTCGTGCACCAAGTTGTCTAGTGCAGAAGTGGAGCAGAACTTTGATAAATGGTACAGTAACCTTACTGTGCTTGGGTGTGACCCCAGTTCTGCATATTATATGACTGAAATAGCACTCAGCACTTGGTCTTCCGAGATGTGATGCTGTATCGTTCTGAATGTTTTGAAGGAGTTGGAGGCAGCAAGTTTGTACAAAATACTTTTTCCCCCACACTCACTGGTGCTGCATCCTAGCAGATGGAAGGGCAGTATTCATTAACATGACAATCCGAGATCGTTCATGGAATAAAATTGAGGAGGCATATTTTGTGTTCATGGCTCGGTGTTTTTAGCTTTTCCATGCTTGTGTGCATGCTTGTATGCATTCATGACCCACAGATTGTTGGGTTTTGGTGTTGGCATTTGCAGTGAGTTGATGTGGTGACGCAAATTTCATCAAGATCAAGTACAGGTTATGCTCAGTAACAAGGTAATGGGTTTATATCATGTATTCTTGTCTCACCGAGTGGTGCTGAAATTGGGGTTGGTCCACATAATTGGACAGTACTTGAAGATGCAGTGTCTTGTTGAGAAACGGAATTATGGACATTCCGCATATGTAGTTTAAAATGACAAAATTGGGTTGTTGTTTGTCATTTACTGATGTAATGTGAAGGAAACTTAGACATCATGGTTTGGTTTGGGTTGGTTTGGAGTTCTATTGTGGGAAATGCTCTTTACTGAGCTGTAAAATACAAGAAGAAAATTCCAGAGAGAGTAGATAAATTGTTACACACATAAAAGAGAGGAATGAATGAGACTATGGATAGGATTAACATGTCATCTGTGAACTGAGGAATTAATGGCAGGGAATTCCCCTTTGTGGTATTTTGGATCATGACTGTGTACTGAAACTGGATACCAACATTTTGGAGATACATTGCTGCCTTGCTCTACCCTGATGAGTTCGAAAGTCTCACATTTGTCAGACTGTACGACCCGCCAAGATATTGGAACGCTAACTCAGATATACTTGCTCAATGCTGTAACAGTCCTGATGCTGAATTTCTTGAAAGACTTAACATTTGCCTCCCGTTTCACAATCCTTGATTCTTCATACACCACTGGCACCAGAAATTTATTTTAGCAGAGTCCGTGATGCCACATGCACCCACCCGTCTCCTCACTTCAGAAGTGGCTGTTCTTGTAGACACACAGAGTTTGCTGTTTCTGTGGTCTGCTGGCCAGCTCTTTATTTCTGCTTCTAGGTCAGGCCATTTTACAATGTGCGTATGCTTTTTCTTTTCATGTATAATTTTCTGAGCTGGAGGTGGACCAAAAAGTCTTCCAACTGCACTTTCACCATGCTGCTTTCATATTTATTTGCTTTTAATTTGAAACCTGTGGTAACACCGAAGTCCTGTCTGACTACTGCATGTGTCCTTTGGAGGAAAAATTTTTCCATTTTCCTCCTCCCAATAAAACCATTATTAGTGTGTTTTAGCTAATGAACAACATTTGTAATGAGCAGTGAGGCTGTTTTTACCCCTCCAACAAACATGGGGATCTGTTGCTCTGATTTTCACGTACAGTTGCCTTCGAACCATAAGCTTCAGGGAAATTCATACAGTATTTTCCAGAAAAGAAGTGCATCTTATGGTCCAGGAAATTAAGTGTTTTCTTGAGCCGACAGTACCCAGCTATCAGAATAGAAGTGTCATGTCTCAGAGTACCACACTGTAAATAAATTGAGAGGATTACATGTTGTCACTGAATAGCTGTGCCTTGATAAGTTGTTCAGTATATTTTTTACATGTGGTGGGTCTGAATGTGAGTTATGATCATTAACTTGAGATCACTTGACCTGCAGGGTCCTGGAGTCACTAATTCTGCTAGTCTTCTCAACAACCAAAGTGCTAGTCTGTCCAGTATTAACAACATCAGTCCTGCCATTGTACAGAAGATAATCTCGCAACAACCCCCACCTCAGCAGCCACCCGCACAGCAACAGAATGCGTTCAACCAAGCAGCCCGCCCTCCACAAAACCAGCCTTCAACTGCCCAGCTCAGAATGTTGGTGCAGCAGATACAGATGGCAGTTCAAGCTGGCTATCTCAATCACCAGGTAGGTCACTGTGTCTTGTATGTTTTGTACAGATGTATAACGAGATTGGTTTTCGGCAGAATGAATTACATGTGCCTTATCCCCGGGAATAGAGAGAAGAGGAATCTGTGAAATTGCAGAATCGTCTGTCAAAGCGCTTTAGTTGCCCAAAAAAATTAAAATGTGGAAATATATCGTCTGCTACAGTGCATGCATCCATGTATTAGCAATTACCATGTGGAACAGAAGTGGCATTTGGATATGAAACTTGTGGTAGTAGGATTTTTGGAATGTCACACACGTGTTGATAATAATGGACATCATTAACCCTTTACACGCCAAGTTAAATCCCATCTGCTATCATTATTCAGAGCTCACCATATTCTCCACGTTAGCAGGTAAAGGGTTAAAAGTACAGTTTTCAGGATTTGGCTGTTGATCTGTTTGCGAATTGCTGCTAGTAGGGATATTACTACTTCAGTTGATGCCACGGTACCCATCTTGGGGTGCTAGATAGCATGTGCGCCCACTGTCTTGTAGCTGTTCTAAGTTTATGGTACTCTGTCTCATCAACAAATCGGATTTTTGGCAGGGATGTTTCTTAAGAAGTGCACTGAGTAGTTTAGCTGGGTGATATGTGATCATTCATATTTGTTTCTCTTTGTATGAAGATATCTCCTGTAACCATTTCTCCATGATGACACACAATTTCTGTGAGGCAGCCATGAACCATGGTCTACACTGAAAATGACAGGTTGAATTTTCTTTCAGTAGCCCTTTTTAAAGACAGAACAAAGTATGTCATATAGTGGGTAAGGGGATAACAAGAAAACCCTGGAATAGAAATCCGAAATGTGGTAATTAACTCTCTCCTGACCTCAGTTAAACAGAAGCGCGAACATTTGGGGACATGAACTCTTAGTATGCACCCTTTATGTAAATAATAATAATATACTGTAATTGAATTTCCACCCAGTTGCAGTTTGTGAATGTTATTTGAACCAAACAGATAAAATTATGAAACATGTGGTTTTGTAGAAAATAAAACAGATTGTGCAGCTTGCTTTAAAAAGTTAAGTATGTATTAGTGTTGTCTGTGTGTGTGTGTGTGT
>Ga0136643_10007174_pt1 | contig 16075 bp, 9 predicted proteins | sample TergutLab28metaG_FD_96883 | JGI IMG/M metagenome (GOLD analysis project Ga0136643, IMG submission 96883) | Labiotermes labralis P1 segment gut microbial communities from Petit-Saut dam, French Guiana - Lab288 P1 (version 3) (version 3) | ecosystem: Host-associated > Arthropoda: Insects >... | reverse complement strand
AGTGTTTTTGAACTATAAATTTAGCAAGGAACGAAGTATGCTCCCTAAGGATGATCGTATGATCGAAATATGTAGGAGAGTTTTAAGTGTTTCAATGTTAATTTTAGATCATTAAATGAATATACGTGCATTTGTTGGTGTGTTAATTAAATATTAATTATTCCGTTCATCACAAATTGGTTATTTTCAGGTACTGATAAAAATGCCTAAAATATTTCTTATTATTATTCAGTTACATTCCAAAACACCGCTTTGACACGTCGTCGACAGATATTCGCACAGAATGAAATATAAACTTCATATAGCAATGCTAAAGTATCTCGTTTTAAGGGAAAAGAGTAGCTTTACTTATTATTTAATGCATGTAAGCTCCTATGATTCCAATTTTACGTCACCGGTCCCTCCTTTTCATTCCCAGCTCTTTCTCTGTATCAGACGGTTTTTGAGAAGCATTCGCATTCCCTTTGTCCCCATGTTTAATTTTTGTCTTGCTTTGATAGCGTCAGAAAATTAGGAGCAATGCAAACAGGATTTGTGTTATTGAAATTTCGCATTCCAAAATGGAAACATTGTGCTCCTAGCAACAGCATTAAAATAGTGCAAAATAGCTACTGCGCATCGAATACGGCCCTCTTGCCAAGACTAGAGAAGAAACACTGTAGTCAGCGCGCTTTTTGAACATTTTATACTGTTGCTTGGTTACACACATCTCGTGTTCAAGATAGAATGTAACATGCTGTCATGCCTTATGCAATCAGTTTCGACACAAAGGTATAAGCAGAGTATATATTCCTTCTTAATGCTCTAACAGAAGAAGGCCTGCTAAATGTTCGAGTCTTGAAAAAAACGAGTGTACATATTTCGCTGAGACTTGGTAAGTAAGGAGATTGAAAATGCGAACACGCACAAGGGGATGAGTAATGCCATACGATGATCTTTCTTTTTGAAAAACGAAATTTGATCAGAGAAGGAAAACTGCCGTACTATGCGACGGAACGCGAAACCTGGGAGATATTATCAGTGTATTATAAAACTTTATTTTCCAATCATCTGTGCTCCGTTATTCTTCTTTCTTCCATTTTGAATTTTCTGCAACTAGTGTGTTTCTCTTTCCACTTACTCTTCTGTTGCCTAAAGATGTATCGGTAAGAGAAAAACAGACACAAGTGAAGAAAGAAAGACGTGAAATGAAATTGTCTGTTTTTATTTGTCTTACTTTAGAAGAGGGAAATTTTCATTCCGTCTCTATCTTCAGTAAATATAGAAAATTTTGAAGATAAATAACAATATCTTATTTACATTGGTTTAAGGGAACACAGACACTGCCTGTAAATACAATGTAACGTGATGCATCAAAAGAAATTTACGTTTCTCTAACATTTCACTACAAGCAACGGTTTAAATAATTGCATGCAGCAAATCAATTGGAAGTTCTATCACTCTTGGAGGGAAGCAAGAAGATTGCAAACATACATCAAGTATGAAACGTGGTCACTGTATTTGTACTTACCAGCAATTTTACCGTAAGGAGAAACAGAACAATACGTGTCACATCGTCACATATTATTTCTTGAACATCCACTTACATATTGTTCTTTTTTCATGTGCACGTGCATGTGCATTTAAAGGTAATAGAATTTTAAAATCCCTCTGTTTTGGACGGTAGAGGAAATTTAAAACAAACGTCTCTGTATGGTTAAATAAATATAAATATAAAGAATTAAATAATAAGGACACAAATGTCTGTACCATTGCCTTCATAACCTGCACACAAACCCACACTATATTGCACCGTTCGACGCTGACTCAGCTCTGGTCTGTCTTTCCGTAACTTATTTCTTTCAGATTGCTTCGTAAAAGGTAAGATTTTCAGGAAATGCTTCACTTTGTGTGTAATGGGATTTGATTTTTTCTAAAACTCTTAAATAAAAATTTTCTAAATACCAGGAAGTATTCATCGGTTTATTACAATAAATTATCCCAAGTCTCCCTGTAAAGTGGTTGTTATTCTTTCTCAAAGTTAACAAAACTTAAATCGTTTAGGCAGATTTTGGTAAAAAATAACTTGTTTAAATTTCCATTAAAATTATTCCTGTGGGAGTCAAGTTGCTCCGTGCAGACGAATAGATATATAGGCAGGCATGAAAAAGTTAATATTAGCTTTTCGTATTTTTTTAAGATTGAACCTAGAAACGTGACATATTTAAAACTTATGTCTCCATCCCACAAATTCAACACTTGGAACATATTTCTGAAAGTGTCTTTGAAACTGATTATAACGTATGTTTGTCGTTTTGTGTTTAATTCACCTTTTTAACCCCGTATAGGAAACAATTCTTTTTTTTTTACTTTCAATGACGAGTTTCAATTTCGTTAATTTATAATTCTTTACATCATATAACTGCGCCTACGCCACTGGTGCTTTTGAAAACTTTTAGAAATAAACCAACATTTTTACATTGTACAAGTAACCGAGTGAATGACCGCCATTTTGTCTCCGCGACTGGTTTATATGGCAAATAATCCTACTTTGTATTAGAACTGCCACATGTTGTTTTTGTAACGGTGATCGCGTTCCCATGACTGGTGTAATTTGCCAGGGTGCAGCAATAGGAATTGAGCCGCATCAAAATTTGGTTTCGAAACGAGTTTGTGGTATGTTGTAGTTTTACGGTTTACCAACCACACATTCAAAAGCAAAATATTTAGTTATTATTTAGAATGTAATTTACTGGCGTACCCTTTTCCATTGCAGCGTGTTATCTGACCGCATCATTGTATTATTCATGAACATATTATATGAGATTACATATTTATTATTTCGGTTTATGCAATGAAATATTTCGTACACCTTCTATTAGTTTTGGTAAAGTGGGTTTAAATTTATAGAGATTAGAAGAAATAAAAATTCGACAAAAAAGGTAGAAATATTCTAAAAATATAGAAAAAGAATCACCCAAAACCTGATAAAGATATACTATATGTGAAAAGAAAATAAGGATGGGAGAGGCCTGTTACAATTTGAAGTGACATATAAAACAGAGATGATCAATACTGCAGAATATCAGAAAACACAATATAAAGACGAAAGTTTGTAAATGTTGTTTGAAACAACGAAAACAATCACCGAAATATGAGTTCAAAAATTAAAAAAAAAGCGGCAAAGATGCACAAGAATTAAACTCATACGACTTCAGTGAACTAAAAAATGGAATTCAACAAAAAAAGCAAGATTAAGACAGTCCTTAAACAAAAAATGGAAGCAAAATAATGCATGAGCAGTGCATTAGAAGTGTAGAGAGACAGCTGATTAGTGAAGAAGACACGTTCTTATTCCTGTTAAAGGAAGACCTGAAAACGGAAATTTAAAGTGAAATAATGCCAGCACTATATCAGGCATTACAAACAAAATATCAGGCAACAAAAATATTACAAAAGAGAAACAGATAACAAATGCAGACTATGTCAGTCACTTGACGAAACAATAGACCACTATGTATCAGCATACTTAATATTGACAAAATAACAATACACAAAGAGATACGACAAAGTGTGTGCCCAAGTACACTTTAACGTATGCTAAGAAATAGGAATAAAATTAGACAATAAAAACTGGTATGAACATGTACCAAATTTAGTAGTCGTAAGTCATGAAAGTAAGGTAACGTATCATAGAATCAATAATCGCAAACCGACAGAACAATTCCTGACAATAAACCAGACACCCGACACCATAACCCATGATAATGACAATGGAACATGTACGTTAATATATGTTACAATTTCAGGACAGAGAAAGGTAATCGAGAAAGAAGCTGAGAAAATTCTAAAACATAGAGATCTTACAAAAGAAAAACAGCGTATATGGAATATAAAAAAGAAATTGATACCAGTCGTCATAGTAGTAACTGAAACCATCTCAGTATCAGTCAGAAAATACCTGAGCAACATATCTGGAAAACTCAGCATCAAGAAACCACAGATAGGGGTCATGCTAGGCACTGTACACTACTTCAGAAAGTGCTAATGTCAGTTTAAAAATATTCAAAATAAGAAATAATATTACATGTAACATAAACTGTATCTACAGAATAGCTTGAAAACTATATGCCCTAGAAACATTGTTTGTTTCAGATGTTTAATTGTAAATACCATGGTAAAGGGATAAATAATAATAATAATAATAATAGCTGAAAAAACTGTATGATATATCAAAGTAGTCGTTAGACTTGCTCCTCGTTAGTACCGTATAATCATATTCCTGTTTGACCTGTTCTTTGCAAGATGAAGGTCAGTATATTAAATGCCACTCCTTCGAAATGCAAATTTTTAGAGAGGTTGGTATCCCATTAATTTCTAGAAAGGTTACATAAAATCTTCAAGGTTACATAAACATGATGTATGAAAACAAGTTCCAACAAGAAATAAGAACCTACAAAAGCCACTGTACTACAAGTAGGTTCTAGTATGGGTCGTATTTAAGGGTAAGAACAGTTAACTCTTTCTCATCCTTGACTGCAATACCTTTCCTCAGTGTTCCTTAGAGGTACATATGTCCCTATTGTGTGAAGGATATTAGGGTCGGCCTGCACGAAGGCAATCCTACACAACTTCTGTTGTATAAGCCAGACAGTCAGTGATATTGTTTTATCTCTGGGATATTTTGGTTTTAGCTCTGCAACCATGGTCCACAAAAGAGTTCGCAGCGCCCTCCGCAAACTGCCCCGGGTCTCTGAGCCGATTGGCTGATATGACGTTTACAAATATAGTGCAGAATCACTGCATGATGTCATCAATACAGTTGTGAGAAGAAGGGAGCAAATAAATTGCACTAGCATAATGCAATACAATGAAACATCAGAAAGCAAATTTTGCTACAATAGCATCTTTGTTCCTTTACTCATACTTATAATTGGGCACACAAAACTCAATGCTTTAAAAGAATATGTACAAAAGGTGCCTGAAGGTAAATTCTTACACCCAGGAGATGGAGGCTACAGGGTCTTTAGACATATTTGTTTCACCTTCAAGAATATACGTAGCATTCAGAAAGGCAAAATATTAACATTCATGGTCGTGAAACTTAAAACAATTCACAGCTAACAAAACAAATTTCCGTTGAACTGAAATAGTTGTAAATTTGTCATGTTTGTCTGGGTACGTTATTGGCCAATCTACACAGCGATATTCATTCTCAAGTTCACGGAGCTGCATCTCTGACCACATATCGTTTGCGGTCTGACATATCAGAATTCATATTAAATACCGACAAGGCAATTATAACACACGTGACTTAAAGCTTCGGTTGTGAAGTAGATGAGAACTCTGCTTTTCTGGCCTAGTATGCAGCGAGTATTGGTAAATCCTTACCGAAATTTCGGGAAAACCTATCAGTCATATCTTGAAGATGGGACCGATAGGTTTTCCAGAAACGTCGGTAAGGAATTACAAGTACTGTCTGCGTACTAACCAAGAAAATCGCAGTTCTCATGATAAAAGACGTTTACGATAAACTTGAACACATTTAATCGTACATTTTCACTTCTATAATGTATGAAATTTCACTTCATATTTCACGGACAACACAATGTGTTACAAGAACGGTTATTTAAGGAAGCAGGTGATTTTTATTTCAAGCATTGTGTTGTATACAGAACTGCCTAACATTAAATATGGCGGTACATGCACTTACCAGTGGGCTTGAGTGGATTAAAAGGGCGCGTGAAGCATTTTTGCCATATTCCTGTCAAATTATTTTTATCCACTTCCGTTTTGTTATAAGAACACAGAACATTTCCATAACACCCTTATCTACAGGCAAGTAATCATTGAATGCTGAATGGGATAAAAAATTACTAAATTGTCCGTAGCTTTGTTATATAAACTACAGTTTGTTCCAAACGAAACATGACCTAACAAAACCGGTCTTTAGCGGAAAAAATTACACAACCGAAAATATGGAGTTTCGACTATCCCTGCTTCAAGAAGCTGCATGAAGCTGCCTGTAGCGGAAAAAAGTCGGTCCATTGTAATTCCGTTATAGACAGTTTTCACTGCACCATCAATTGTGAAGATGACCGAGCTTATATGCATCGGAGTTTGTGCGTATAAAAGTAGAGTTAAATCACACTGAAATTTGGAAACTCTGAAATATACAGTATAATTGTGGAAGATCGGCCACTATGTTACCGACAATACAGCAGTTCTGCAAATATAATAAACTAAAAAATAAAGTACATGAACACTTTTGGCGTCGACGTTTCATCATATCAGAACAAAATCTTTTGCAATAAAAGATTCTGCAGTAGAAGATTTTTCCCCATATATCGTTTTGCCAATTTTAGTGCTATCCTTTTCTTACCCTCCAAAGGGATTGAACCAATGTATGCACAGAGAAGGGGCTTTGATTCGCTTGGAGTAAGTTTAGTCCAAGGTACAGATAAAAGTGTTTCCACTTTCTTTAGCATCTCTCACCGCCTGTAAGATAAATCTTAAAATTAATTTTGTTTTGAGGTAGTTAAAGAGACACTTCGTACCGAAATATTTTGGCCATTGTGTTCTACAGTATTGTACAGTGACTACATATAATAGACGTTTCTTACATTGTAATAGAATTTAATTCGTTTATAAGGAACTGACGGAATGAAAATACCAATAAAAAGTTCAATCTGGAAGCTTATAAATTGCAACTTCAGAATTATATTCTCTCCATTGTCAATTGATTTTATATTCCTGTGGTGTAAAAATCTAGCTTGTGTCTAGGCCGTCTGTTTCTTGCGATTTCTATATCATGCATAAACAGAAACATACACACACACACAATTACAGACACACACTTATTATTTCTGCTCCGAAAAAGTGATCATGCTATCCCAAGGGCCTCTACCTGTACAACACACATCAAGGAGAAAAGACGAACATCCATATCCTCAGCGGGATTCGAAACCTCAATTCCAGTAATCAAGCGGCTGCAGACCTAGCCTTACAACACAAGGCCACCATGATAGGCCAATTTTGGGGGAAAAAAATAACTTCTCAGCGGTGGCAGCCTTTCGTAATTTATACAATAAAGAAAAGAGAAGTTGATCAAAAGTAAGGAACTAAACTCGTGAAGACAGAAATGTAACACCATGTAGGGGGGAGTGACACACTTACGAATTTCTAAACACACCTCACAACAAAGAAATAGAGGACAATATGCGTAGATCTCCAGAAAGACCTTGGAAAATGGAATACGTGATGTGAAAAAGGAGTTCTTCTTATCTGGTATCGTTAGATGGATGTGTGACGCGAAGGCAGTTTACGCAGGAGACAGCCTGATGGTATCACCTACCCTTTTCACAGTGAAATACAAAAGTAATCTGAACTGCAAAATATTCAGCGAATGAATTTTAGAATATCTGTTCTGTACTTCATTATAATTATATTATTATTTCCATCCCTGTACACCCTTTGTTATATTCACTCTGTGTATTTGTCCGTTTATTAATTTCCCTTTATTTTCATGCTTCTGTTTTCATCAGTTTATACCTGCGTAGTATCCACTCGTCCATGCTGCACGGTGCTTGAATTCAACTCACTAACAGTCTCGCTACATGAATACCTGAACCATTTTACCTGCAACTAACATCAGAGCAGTCAGTACATAGAAGCTAAACAAAACACTACAGCCGGCGTCAGTGCAAATCATGCACCGACTATACATCTGTCGTTATTATTGTTAATTTTACTACCTTATTTTACGTTAATATTTTTGTAGGACTGCAAATTCGGTACCCACATAAGAGTGTTGGACTACAAGTCATCGAGTCGTCATTGATGTTTTGGACATTGGATCACTGTCTGAAGCTACAACACCACTACGTTCTGGACTTGAATTTTTCTCTGTTTTCGGTTGGGAAAGAGAGGGGGAGAACCTACTCTTGAGGGTCTTTAGAAAGAACTATTTTTCATTCGCTATCTAGCGAGTTTCTGCCGGTCCCAGTGGCCGTAGGTCTGAGGCGCAGTTCTACGGCCGCTCGCCTGCTGAGATTGTGGGTTCGAATCCCACCGGGGACATGGATGTCTGTCTGTTATGAGTGTTTTGTGTTGTCAGGTAAGAGGTCTGTGTTACGCGCTGATCACTCGTCCAGAGGAGTCCTACCGACTGTGATGCGTCTCTGTGTGTGATCTAGAAACCTCAAGAATGAGGAGGCCATGGCCCGCGTTGGGCCGCAGCGCCACAGGGGGAAAAAATCTAACGGGTTTTACGAACAGGGTTGTCCCTTTCTTCTTTCCACATGATGACGGAGGTATTTCCAGTCTCTAAATCGTGGAGGTTTCAACCTGACGCTAATAATGCCAAATATAGCAGTCACAACTACTGCGATACAGAATTCTTTGAGCTTGAATTAGTAAATCATATAACATATCCTTCATTCCAAATTTCAGAACAACTCATTGGGAGGCATACAGTGATAGCACATAAACCAACCCCACCTTCTCTCCTTCTCTTATGAACTTCGCGAGACTCATTGTATAAAACCATGTACATCAAATATAGTTCTGTACTAATTAGATCATATTAAGTTTATTTTAAGTTAGTTAATAAATATAGCTGGTTTCCTAAGAGAATTCGTTACGTAATTAGCCTTGACAACTAAGTTTCCTATTTAGTGCATATCATCTTAGTTACAGGAACACAGGATGTCAGACACAAACTGTGTACTGTACACAAGATGAAATCGAGGTATGGTGATGGAACCTGCAAAGCCAGTTACAAAACCCTACAACAAAGTGTTCCCTCAGGTATCTCGGAAACTTTCCGCTTCTTACAGTTAATAGAGAAGGAGTGCCTTATTGCATTTCAGAAACTTCATATACGAGTCTGTGAGTTGAACGTAATTCCACAGCTGGTGAGAGTATCCTATTCATTATAGATACAATATCATCTACAGACGTCATACACGGAAGTTACAGTGAAAGGAATGAAATTTCGACGATATACATTTTTTATTAATATATTTTACTTTCGAGTTTGCTGAACCTGCACTCAACAATTTCCAGTAATTTTTTGTCCATATTACATTCTATTTCTGACTATTCAGCACTTTATCACGGCACTGACCCTCAAAAGAGGGGGACTGGCACTTTGAGTGGTAGATGAATGGGATATTATTATGGAACGTTGGTGGAGTAATACTGCATGGTGTAAACTAAAGTACACGGGAAAGAACCTGTCCCATTTGCAATTTGTTCAGGTCAAATCACACGTGAACTTGTCTGGAAACAGAAAAGTTCGTTGCACTGGGAGACAGTTCCACTGTTGGTCTTCTGTTTCATCGTCCAATCGGCATTTTACCTTAATAAAGAGAGGGTAAATCTGTTCTTTAACCTGCTGTTTATCTGAAACGATTGATTTATTATGCGAGTTTGTGCTGCGTGGAATAATGCCTGGATATATTTTCTTCACATAAATGTACATTTTACGAGATGTCACAAAACTGTATTATTTAGCACTGTCCGGTATTTAAAATTTTCGTTTCCAATAGCCAATATTTGAAGCAAAACAAAGCATAAAACACAATATCTCAGTACAGTTACAAATAATTACACAAATATAGCAGTACAGTAAGCTCTTGAGACACAGTGTATACAAAATATGCTCAGAGAATGGACAGTATTCTTTACAATATCAGTGTTATAACCCACCGTGTTACTTACTTATTTACATACATACTTACATACGTACTTACGTACTTATCTACTTACCTACTTACTCACTTACTCACTTAATTACTTACTTACTTACTTACTTACTTACTCCATGGAGCAGAGTCCTTCTTGAGAATCTAACCGGTTTTCAGCTAGCCAAGAAATTCCCCGCATTCTATGAAACCCGAAGGTTCATTAAAGCATTCACAAGTCCCCGCTACCTGTCCCTATCCTGTGCCAGCTAGATCCAGTCCATATCACCACATCTTACTTCCTGCAGATCCATCTTGATATTATAATCTCATCTACGTCCGTTCTTCTTCTCTTTCCCTCAAGTTTCCTCACCAAACCCCTGTATACGCCTCTTCTCTACCCCATACGCGCCACATGCCCAGCCCATCTCATTCTTCTAGATTTTATCATCCGAACAATATTGGTTGATGAGTACAGATCATTCAGCTCCTCATTATGCAACTTCCTCCGTTCCACTGTTACCTCGTCCCTCCTAGGCCCAAATATTCTTCTCAGCACCCTATTCTCAAACAGTCTCAGCCTGCATTCCTCCCTCAATGTCAGCGACGAAGTTTCAAACCCATACAAACCAACAGGCAGAATTATAGTTCCGTATATCTTAATCTTTAACTTTTTGGATAGCAAACTGGACTACAAAAGTTTCTGCACCGAATGATAGCAAGCAGACCCTGAATTCTATCTGCTCTTAATTTCTCCCTAAATAGAAATTTGATTTGTTAAGGTTGATCCCAAATATTTGAACTCTTCCAACCTTTCAAAGGAGCTATTATCAGTCTCCATATTGTGACTTCGTCCTGCATCCTGATCTCGAGACTTGACCGTGTACTTAGTTTTATCAGAATTTATTTCTGGTCCAGTCTCCTTACTAACGACTAATAAAGTTTCTGCCTTTTCCTTTATAGTATGTACGCTTCCTCCCAATATATTAACATCAACAGCATAAGCCAGAAGCTGATGTGTACCATTTAATTTCAGGCCTTCCTGGGTTTCCTGAACCCTCCTAAATGCTTACCCTAAAACAAAGTTGAAAAGCAATGGCGATAGAACATCTCCTTCTTTCAACCCATTCCAAATAGGAAACCTGTCATAGAAATTGAATACGTACATTTGCAACTTTAGATTTATATCTAAAGACAAAAGAATTTATGTAACCGGGATTTAAATTGAATCATAACGATTAAAACCGTGATAATTGCGTTCCTGTCACCACAGCATGGCGCGTCCTCTGGCTGTGGACGGAGGAAAGGCCTCCGATGTGGAAAGGAGCTGCGAATATATTGAATAAGCAGTCGCAGACAACCAACAAGGGGTAGCCCTCCAGCTTGCGGTTTGGGCGAGGTGCTAACAACTCCTCGTCGTAAAAACGTATAACGCTATGTACCATTAAGAAAGACAAGTGGCAAGCTCTTGTGAATGCGGTAAAGAACCTTCGGGTTCCATAAAACGCCGGGAATTTTTTGACTAGCTGAGAGACGGTTAGCTTCTCAAGAAAGACTCTGCTCTATGGAGTATGGAGTAAGTAGTGATTCAAATTATATACATCCATTACATAGCGTTAAAGAATTTCACTTTAGAAAAATTGTTCATGATGGATATTCTATCTTAAATCCTTGATATAGTATTGTTACCTCTTAACTTGTTGACGGGTTCCATAAAGTCGCGAGAGAAAACATCGAGTGTTTCGAAACACACAGACATTGGAAAGGAACGTTCATTCACAAGACGTTCTCTACACGTACATAAACGTGAAGCTAACACCAATCAAGGGATCTTCTTCATGTGTGTAAAATACTCTGTGTTGAAATGTGTTCTTAATTGTGTTTTAGGTACTTTATCCGTTTACCCAAATAATTTTACAAAACATTATGCTAGTTATTCTCTCCGGAAAAGTCTGCACTCCAATTGTTCCTAAAGCACACTGCAATGTGCCTAATGTAGGAAGAAATTCTTTCCTGTATGTGATTAGTCTAGTATTTATATGTCTGCACGTGCGGCAGTGGGAGAAATGAAATGAAGCACTAATTTGCGGTATTCAAACGCACGGTTCAGTCGGTATGACATTGTCCAACTAGACGGCGTGCATCCGTCCGTAACAGAACTGTTATTTTAAATTTTTACTTTAATAAGCTCTCTTTGTGCGAGCATAACTGCACTTACTATTTTAGTACTATGTACGTTTTTTTCAATAGACCTCTGTTGAAGTTGAACGGACATTATGTTAGTTAAAGGGTAATTGAATCTGACCCTTGTCACTTTTAAATGGAAAAGTGTAGAACGCATATTTTAATTGCGTTACACGCGTAAAATAGGAATTACTCTATTTTCGTATTCTGAAATATATGATACAATAATATGGGGAAAAGAGATAAAAGATATAATCCTATTGTTACAATAAATTTCACATAAAATTTAACAACATTTCTTACGCTACTACAGAAGGCATTTTTCAAAATTATTTCGGCATTACTGGGCCATTTTCAGTTCTTTTACAACACCAGTGCGTGCTATCCGATGTAAGAGACAAAAAATTCAAACTGGAAGTGGAATGAGATATCAGAACGAATTACGGATGGGAAGGAACAAATAGGGAAAATTTGGGGAAGAGAAAACAGAGGCTTTGAACTGAGTGCAGTAAGCGATGTTGGCCCTGCACTAGTACTATCATTTAGTTAAGTTCCGTACCAAAACTATGCCTGTGTGACGGACTTCATTCATATTCCTAGTACTGAGGAAGAAATTAAAATACTTTTTGTAAATGAAGCAGTTTCGTGTTGGCCGAAATGTGTCGTTGTGTCATGAACCCTCCCAAAGACGAAGACCAAAATAGATTTTGTTCAAAGACTCAGTTCTTACCGCGCAGTTAACACTGTATCGATTATAGAATGCAATCAATTGATGCTAATTGTTTTGTCTACCAAGCAAAGCACACAAATTCACTCTGTGGGCATACTATAGTATTTCTGATTGTTAACGTTGGTGTTACATACAAAACAACAGGTTTTAAAGGGCTAGATGGTACCGGCTCTCTTTTCAGGTCTTACAGAAGGAGCGGCTTGAAGTTGACCACTCACATCCATCAAGTGTCCAGGTTGAGAATGAATGGGACTGTACTTATACTTGTACTCCCTCTACATAACTTCATGGCTTCGACAGGAACAACTTTGCCTTTTTACTTCGGCTTTAAAGTGTCAATTTTACGTGAATAGACACTAAAATGGTTAAATAGAGCCGAATAAGATTAAGTTGTGCATTGGTACCAGATTCACTGGAATTAAACAGTTGATGGAATTTATTGCAATGTTAAAGAAGGTCGTCAAATATCATTTGAAGTCTTAGGGGCAGTTCTGCAGACAGGAAGATTACAGCCGGCAGGATAGGTACAGTTGACGAATAAGAGTGTGCCACTGTTCATTCTGAAACTCACCACTTGCGGCTTAACTGTCTCCTGGAATCTGTAGATGTAATAGGATATTCACAAACTTTATTCTTCTCATGAACTTTTATATAGAATTTGGTTCAAAAAGATTTCGTATTTTGAGGAAAATTAATTTTCTCCAACCACTTAAAGATCTCCAGCCTTATTTCTAAAAAAAAAACGCTTCCCGGTACCCGAAAAATATAGTAAGAAAAAATAGAGTGAACTATGCAAAATACTACTTTGACGAGTTTGTTGGTTTGCGCACCTGTATGAGGTGGTTGAGAACAAAGTCCTGCCTTCTATCGTGTAACATCTGCTTTAATTTTAGGTAATCCCTTTGCCGTTCGATGGAATGGTTACACAGTATCAGATCCGACAAACTTCATCATCAGTAATAAATAATCAATTGTCATTTATGATCCTCTTACCTATTTCGACTTCTACTAGGTTCATCACAGTCATACAAGTACAACAAATTCTGTAATAAGATATGTGTGCTTAGAGTTAAATTACAATTTTGGTTAACAAAATTACTTAAATTATTATGCTTTAAAAAATATTGTTTAGAATTTTAACAGTGTGTTATCTTCCATTTCCGGAAAAAATATAGGATATGGCAATATTTGCCACTTCATTCAAAGAGAATATCGGTGTGTTGTCTGGTTGGCTTTTATGTCATGGACGACCATTGAGTGTTGTGTAATATTTAATATCTGCATTTTGCACACACATTGTGCTTATGGATTACAAGTCTGACAACAATCAGCAATTATTTCAGATTTAACAGTTGTACTGCAGCGGCAGTGTGTTTATTTGAGAGACTGGAACTGATTCTTAGGTGTAATTTAGTCAAACTTTTTATTCACAGAGAATCGCTACTATAGAAATTTCCCAAATATCTCCCGCTCTTCCTTCTGATAAGAATCATGTGAAATTGAAAGATAGTAGTGTCTGCACTATGAGACAAGTGCAGTGGAATTTCGACACTCTTCGGTTTATGGTCAGAGATGTGCTCTTTGTCTCTCGGAAATAAAGTGGCTGTCACTTCTTCAAAGAGTTTTATCTTTCACTTATATTTTTATTATTCTTTCCTAGCTTCTGTCTTCTTCATGCTTCAGAATGCTATCAAATTAGATTCTGTGAAGATTTTGTTACTATGCAAATCCGTATCCAAAAAAAAAAAATTGTGAAGCAAACAGATTCACATATTTCACAGAATGTAGTTTAAATTTTAGAATACAAACAAATATAAAACTTGGGTTGTTTGACCGTGCATCTTCCTCATGAAATAAAGTGAAATGCCAACTTGATGCAACTAGGTAATTTTATTGATGTATTCTTAGCTAGACATGTTTCGGGTACATACGCCCATCATCAGGAGCATTAGATGTAGAGTTTGCAGCATATGGTTTTCTGCACCGAGTTTTTGGATGGGTGGTGGTCTTGAGAGCCGCTGACTAGGTCGTGTGTACGGTGCGGATGGTGACGTGCACGGCACACATCCAAAAACTCGGTGCAGAAAACCATATGCTGCAACGCAACATCTAATGCTCCTGATGATGGGCGTATGTACCCGAAACATGTCGAGCTAAGAATACATCAATAAAATTACCTAGTTGCATCAAGTTGGCATTTCACTTTATTTCACAAAAAATATAATATATTAGAAGTCGTAAAGAAAAGTAGACAACATATTTGCTTTAATTACCTAGGATGGGATATCAAGTGTCACATAACATTAAGATATAACATGACCTTCTCTCTCTATATCTCCACATACAAATAAAAATCCATAAAAAACATAAAGGATCATCACATACAATTACATAAACTGACATAGGTATCTATATACTTGTATATACGATAATAACGCGACTGAAAATTGTAAAATTGGGCTACAAAGAGGGGTACCAGATAAAGATATTAATTGAACAGAGAAATGGAAGCAGGACAGGAGAAAAATTATTACGTGTTCTTGAAATTAATAATACCATATATGATATAACTTGCGCTGAATGCATTACGTTTAAAGAAACAGAATGTGCAATATATAAAAAAACGGATTCATGTTTTGAAGGAACATTGAGAGACAGTCCGATAGTTCACAGAAGTCCTGACCCTTAACACGGTGAGACCTGATCAGTGACCCAGAATAAGAGGGAGTCTTTGGAATAACTGATTTAATGTTTCCTATTTGCTTGAGTAAACATCATAAATTTAGTCAATATAATGTTTGATTTTTAGGTGTTATTCTTCGAATGCCATTACGTACGGAGGAAAAGGAATATTTACGCAGTTTCTTCCCGCGCTGATTTTGGAACAGGAGCAATTTATTCCCCTCACCATTTATACTTCGCATCACCCCGTAATCATTACGCTTTCTTTCTGGGAGATGTTTAAGTATGTATTCTGGCAAAATGAATGTAGGCACTTATTTTTACTGTCTGCATGCTGAGTGGAACTAAACATTATTATCTCACTAACCTTTAATGATAATATATAATTCTTTTGCCAGAATTCCACCTAGTAAATACACGCATCTCCAGAATAGTTTGTCTCGTAAACCGAAGATGAACCTCATTTTTAGTCTTCATGTTTGCACCGTGCATCAATGACAATTAAACACTTTATTATCCAACAAATGCAAAAATGTGTAATTCGTAAATATAGGTAAAATTATAAAATATTTAAAAGTGCTCCAACATGTTTCGGATCACAAAGAGTCCATCCTCAAGGAGCCTTATACAGTACTTGGCTAAAATTAGACGATAGAACCATTCTTATAATTTTAGCAAAGTACTGTATAAGGCTCTCTGATGATGGATCCTTTCTGATCCGAAACATGTTGAAGCACTTTTAAATATTTTATAATTTTAACTATATCTACGAGTTATATATTTGTGCATGCGTTGGATAATGAAGTGTTTAATT
>Ga0136643_10007173_pt1 | contig 16076 bp, 10 predicted proteins | sample TergutLab28metaG_FD_96883 | JGI IMG/M metagenome (GOLD analysis project Ga0136643, IMG submission 96883) | Labiotermes labralis P1 segment gut microbial communities from Petit-Saut dam, French Guiana - Lab288 P1 (version 3) (version 3) | ecosystem: Host-associated > Arthropoda: Insects >... | reverse complement strand
ACGGCCACCTACAGAGTGTGATGATACCAGATGCTGTATAATACAATTTTGACCTCCTGATGATGAACACATAGTGCTCGAAACATGTAGAGGAATATAGTAAACTTATTATAAAACAAGAATTTGTGCATTAAGTTGGTTAACTACTAAGATTATACTAAGATGCACGGTCAGCAAAACATAAAAAAAAAAACTTGGCAAAGTCACAAAGCAGCATTCAGGGACTATCCATAAAATTTCATATTCTTCTGGTTAAGAATTTTTGCAGGTTTCATGCCGACCATTAACTGGTTTTCATTTTGTACGGTTCTGTTCTATTAATTTATTGAACTATAGGCCTACTCGCATTTTCAACTGTTTTGCTGTTCGCGATTATAGAGGAAGCAGTAGGCCGACAGTGGCACTCGCCCTTTGCACAGTGCATTTTGAGGTGTTTATCAATATCAGAAGCTGGGTTGCTATGATACACACAAGTATTTTTCCCGCGTGGTTACCACAGCGTCACTTCCCATCTTCTGAAAAGGTATAACACAACAAAAATAAACTTTTCAAACAGCAATACAGTCTTACAAAGTTCAAAGGCTTCACTCAGCTGTATTAACGTCATTCATACCTCACAAACTTACAATTTGTATTATTTCCAATTAAAGCACGCAGTCAAACACAACTCGATATTAAAAAAAAAATTCTTGTTTTCACAATCAAGCAACATGTTTCGACACTAAGTGGGCCATCATCGGGCTGTTAACATAATGCAATTATTGTCTATATTTTTATACGACTTGGGATCACAACAGGGACCCAAGCCGATACAATATTGGACCAAGAAACCAGTGCTGTGGGTTTGACGACGGGAAGTTTCCTTAATCTGAGGAAGTGTGTTGTGTCATCGCCGTTGTGTGTGTGAAACTTGAAAAATTGTATGTAGTCAAACACAACTGTGTCACGTGAGGTGTATTTAATTACTATATAATGGACAACTACATGTTTCGGCCTGTACTGGCCATCTTCAGGTTGTCTTAGGGGGACTTACGATCTGAAGATGGCCAGTACAGGCCGAAACATGTAGTTGTCCATTAAATAGTAATTAAATACACCTCATGTGATACACTTGTGTTTGACTACATACAGTTTTCCAAATTCCTTAATCTGACTTCCCGCTTTCCTATTAATGAGAGCTGTGCGGCTGACAGTTACGAGCCTGTAAATAAGACCGCTTAATTCATTGTAATGAGTAAATCGTGTCGGTGGCATATAAAAAGGGGAGAAAAAAGTGACAAAATACGTAGCTGACATCTCCTGCAAGATGCAAGAAAGACAATGTTGCAGACCAGACGTCGTGCAACACGGGGCAGGACGATTCGGTTAACCAAATGACAATGCCTATTTTGATTCTAACGGCTACAATACGTCTGTGCAGGCTCGGCTGACGAAAGCGGCTTTTGAAGCCGTGAAAGCAACTGAACAAAAGGACAAAATAATACGGTTTTCGGTAAGAGACGCACTGCAGATGTTTTGCAATACCCGCGGCCTGTAACTGTGACAATTATTCTGAATCATTACCGACCGAAACGTTTACTTTACAACACGAAACTGTGGCTCTGAAGTAGGCTACTCGGTAGGCCTACATCCGGTGAGTGTGTTAAGTCAGCAATCTCATGGGCCTAAGTGCTTAGCTAGAGTAGATGTGACAAATATGCACTGCTAAAGTAGACGGTACCATTAATGATATCACAACGTCTTGCCTACTTTTCTGCCAGCTCAGTCTGTGGCTGGCTGCAGGCTGGACGACGGGGTGTGGTTACCACCCATTTCGTTACTATATCCCGAAAGACTCTGAGGCAAACCCAAACTCCCACACAAAGTGCAACCCGCAGCCTAGGCAGGACATAAAGGAAGGGTCAAACACACAACTCGCCTCCAGCCAATGCCAAACGTAAGAATCCTAGAAGCTGTATCTGCCATCCCATCGAAACATCTTCGTGGTGTGGTGCTTAATTAAGTTTAGAACAGCTTTATTATTCCTATATTCTTATTTAAAAACTTAATAACATTGAAGCAGAGTACTTTTTAAGAGACAGTCATACTACCCCATCTTCCCTGGCTTCGTTACATACCGCCACCCTCCTCAGCGGGTAAGCTAAAATTGACAGCCGGTAGCATCTGACAGCGTCCAGAAGATAACGGATCGTGTACTTGTTAGCACATTCACTGTTAACGATAAGCATCCGAAATAATTTAGTCTTACTCCTAAAGTGATGTCGGACGAGACGATATTTTCAAGGATATCAGTGAGGGGACGGAAGGCAAGTGGGACAGGCATGAAAAGGAAGGAGATACGTAAACGAGGTATACTGCGTAACTTCCAGTCCATTCATAATCACTCATTCATACAGTTGTGGAAGGAAGGGCGAGGACCAAGGATACACGGGAGGATGCGATGATGGCAGGCGGACCTCAGTTCCTTTCTCAACCAGACCTTAGCGACTGCGCGCTGAACTCCAAAACACACGCGTCCTAGCTCCAAAGGGCCTTCAAGGGCGAAGCTAAAGTCAATAATATTACGAAGATGGCTCTTATATCCAAAACAATATACCACATATCCGACGCAAAAATAATATGTTGCTGAAGTTCAAGGAAATAATCACTGATTTTGATGTTAATTAATATTAACAGTAATATTAAGAAGTAATAAAAACAGTAATATTAATAAAGTTAAGTAATGTTCATTAACATTAACAAAGTTGTGCTGACGGTGAGCAGTACTGTTTGTTACGACAGAATCACTGCTTAATCCGGGAAATATACGAAGCCACTTAATAGATTCTCCAGTTCAAGTAACATCTTATTTAAAATGAAAACACGTGGTACATATAGTTGCCACTGTTTAACGTCTACTTCGCGTATACTGGTCATTCATTACTATAAATGCATTAAATAGCAACCCAAAATTTGAACACCAAACTTAAAATAACGAAACGTAACGTAATTGTGGTACTGGAATTTCTCCTACAGAAGATACGGTCGTTAACAGCTAATACTCGGTGACCGCACTCTCATCAGCGAAAACTGCACGTACCACGTGAGGGCCACGTTGACGACACACGGGCCGGCATAGTTCATTGTGTATACAGACTGTCTGAATGAATTGCGCGGCCGACGGTGGACCCACAATACGGAGTTTTTATTTGCCACACCGACCGCCGACTCTGCAGCCTACCTAGTCTCATCATCATCATCATCATCATCATCATCTTCATCTTCATTTAAGAGCTTGCAGGGTTTTAGGCCTCGTGACTTATTCCGGTCCCAATAACAGTCTAGAAGTCTTCTGAAGGGTCGTCCTTGGCTTCGTTTCCCACATGGTTTTTACTTCACGACCAAGTGTGGCAGTCCGTCTCTGTCCATTCGCCGAACATGGTGTATCCATTTATTTCTGCAATTTCGAATTTTCTTTACAACTGGGTTAAGTATGAGTTTGATAAAATATTTTCATTGGAGTTGAAATCCTGCCATGTGTATTTTGCTGTTCTCCTCATAAACGCCATCTCCGCTGACGTTATCCTGGATATACCCTGTTTCCCCACGTTTCGCATCCGTATAATAAATTAGGTAGTGCCAAAGCGATATGTATTTTCAGTGTAGTGTGTTTTTTGGACTTGGGGGGGGGGGTTAAAGTCCTGTTAATAATTTCCATTATCTGGAGAACTTTTGATATTTGAACAGTCATAACTTTTTTATTCTGGTGTGAAATAGAGCAACCTAGTTAAATGCAAGTGTTTATTTATTCTACAATATTATTATTCTTTGCAATTTTACTTCTCACTGGATCTCTTCCTTTACAAGCCATTGTTTTCGTTTTGCTTATTGAAATTTTTAGTCCATATTTGGAGGTAACTGCTCCAGTTTATGTACAGAAATTAGTAGCGCATCTTCTAAATCTACCACTATTAAGTTGGTCGTCAGTTGAAAAAAGTGTCTTAATGTCTTTATTTTTTAAAATTTTTATTCCTGATACCTCATCATTCAATTCTGTAACAATCCGATTTATACACATGTTTGAGTCAGTGAAATTCCCTTAAAAGTAAAAAGTAAAGTTACCTCTATGCATGCCACAAAGACGTGTGGTAGAGTAGAGGTATAGCTCCACTCATTCTTAACCTACGCACTAGATGCATTTAAACCACACAGCTACTTTATTCACACGAGTGTTGACTCTAAACCTGGGTTCATCTTGCTAGCGAGAGAGGAAAAAGCCAACCTATAGGCCTACGAGTATCCAGACGAATTAAACTATCAAGAAGCAAAAAAGTCTCTTCGGTACAGGCCGCAACCCACGACACACACCCCTTGTTTGTAATTCGTGATTCCAAAGACGTAGTTATAAGCCAAATGCAGCGAGGCAAGAGGGCCGAGGGATGAAGTTCCTATTCTAATTCATCATATGGGGCCTTGTGCCATATTACAATCAACGAAAGTCTCTTTTACAACCACATCGCTGCACGCGCATGTGAGTAATGGAGCTTTATATTGCAGGTAAAATCTTCAAACAAAAAGAATGGCTACCTGACGGCGCGGAACTTAAACTAACCACACATTTTAATTGTCACCTGAACAATTTCGCACAATCGTTACTTTCACCTCCACACGAAGTAACTGTAAACCGTCATAATAGGTTACCCTTGATCGTCACATAGCGTATGTTTTTCAATTGTAGATGAAAGTCTTTGCCACATTTAAAATATCCTCGTCCAGTCTACCAGAAGGACTTTAATTGTCATGTTATCCAGATTTGGCCACAACCACTACTGAGCAGCAGCTGTGGAGCCGGCCTATAGGCACCTACTGTAGCAAAGAATAAGAAGAATCAGAAGATGAGGACGAGAAGGAAGAGTAAAATGGAAGAGGGAAGATGAGGAAGAGGAAGAATAAGAATATGCGCTTATTTGAGCAGTAAAACAAGATATACTCGTACAGCAACAGAATAGGCCTATGCACAGCCATCGTAATAAAAAATAAATATTAAGTGCTAATTATGCTCCACTTGTCATATATTCCTGTTGTTCAAGACGTTTAATATAAATTATAACATCTTATTATATATACTTTACCAGGTTCAAAAGCACTATTCCTGTAACGTTTATCGTAAAACCTATGGCCGTTTCCATTTGTGGTCATACTATTATATATCTCCCTTGATCCAAACATGTAAGAGAAAACTACAATGGACATAAATACGCACTATGATGGTATAACCACAGTCACCTCCCGTCTACCGTCGTTTGTCCCCAGACCCAATATAATAACCTTTTGGCGCCGGAATTATTTTTTTTTAAATTTTAGCACATCCTGTATATAAAATGTGAATAATATAGGAACCAAATAAGTTAGAATTATGAAACAAACTGCATTTTGAAGAGAAAAAAAACGCAGAGTATACACCATGTTTAAAATATTCAGTACCTATATTTGTTAAATAAATATATAAAATGCAACTTTAGAGGTTAGCGGTGCGGTACGACCAATATAGTTGACATTAGGCTTCAAAAGGTTAAGCCAGGCAGGCAAATTCGTATGTGCGACGGTGAAGGCGTCTTCGAGCTGCTGAACTCCCATGAAAAGGAACTCACACTCGATGACCTTACTGAAATTCGGAAGCAAAGCGCCCTTGAAGAAGTTGATGAACCTGAACCTCAGCCTGAGCTTAAGAAGAGGACCATGGCGGTTTAAAGGTTCACTCAGGGGCTTAGAATGACTGAAGCTGGCATCAAAGTGTTTGATGACATTGATTCGAACGACCAGCGAGCAACAGCTAGACAAGAAATTATGCGGATGCTTGATGCTTGCTATGCAGAGATTCTGAAGGAGAAGAAGTCCTTGTCTCGCTTGACTTCAGTGCTTGATTTCTTCATCTTCGGGGACTCGTGCATTGTTACCTACATTACAGGACACTGGAGGTGATGACCCCCTATGACCCGCCTACAGTTCTTCTACTTAAATTGTCTTTTGTCATTAGACTCTTTTGTAAATTTTCCATAAGTATAAAATACTATACATTATTTGGGTAAAAACAGACTGTCTGCGACAACCTACACAACTGAACATAACGTTTATAGGAAAATTTGTCTCGACTTACGTCGTCTCAATTAATATAGCTAACGAAACCACCTACGACGTAACAATGGGGGATTACTGTAGTGCACAGTTTGGAAATGAAGCACGATACTTCAAAAATATTTTATGGAGTTCCTCCCTCCCCTTCAAAACCGAAAATTAACCTGAATTAAGCATAAAAATTCAGCGTTACAGCACAAAGAACACATTCAGTCTCCATTACAAAGACAAAATCGTTAATTCTGTTGAAGGAAATAATCGCTGTGTGTGGCGAGCATCTTACGAAGTACACCAACACTACATTATATCCTCCTTACCCCTGTAGTGTATTTTGAAAAGTGTGCTGCACAACCTCGTATCTCTTAGCTAACTGCGGCCCGCACGCACAATCGAGTCTCATAGGTCTGTCTCAGAGGTTTCCAGTTTTCATGCTAATTATATCCACCACGTTTAATTTTACCGTTATAATTTAATTAAATGAAACCCACGATTTCCTGACATATCTGATTCGCAGATACAGAAATAAAAAACATGAAAAGACATGCTATTCGTGCTTCAAAGTAAGGCCATACACCACATCACATCACATCACATACGAAAATGTCTGGTTATTTAGGCAATGTCCTGATGGGCCCAGAGTGTCACTCTATCGTACAGCTGTTCACAATGGTCTGGTCACGTGACCCCACAGTAGGTTCCATGTATGACTGCTTACAGGTTACGGTACGTCGGGATGAGCCCAACAAAGGAGAAAATCGCCTTGCCTCTTCTACGATGGGATCATTCAGACATTTGCCATATCACATTACAGACCACTGTCGGCGTCCGTCCAATGGTGGGCTCAGTTACGTTTAGCGTGCTTACAGTAATTAAGGACTTTTCAGCCCGAAAAATTAGGCCCAAATTTATATTCTGCCACATTACAGGCCTCAATAGGTTTATACATAGTCCATCACTAATTCGAACGATTAACTTACTGAAAGTGTAAGGTCTAATCCTTCGAAACCCCAACACGCACCATGCCAACAGCGGGTGGTAACTATATGTACCACCCGCTGTAACACTGAGATAATGTGCATTCTTCCACATTGTTTTTATGCTTCATACGTCCCTTAAAATAAAAACAGATTACGTTCTGGAACATCAACAGATTGACTGTAAAGGAAATGGAGTGCCTTCTTTGTGGGGTAGGTACTGTATTTTTATATATAGCTTGGACAAACATCTGTCTTCAAAGGGTTAATGTTAGACTGTTGGAAGGCACACTTGAAAGCTTGCAGCCCCCTTCTTAAACTAGAGCACTGCTGGCGAGGGTCCGGATGTAATAACAATATAGCATATGTGGGGGTGAATGATTTCAGTTGGGGTGTGTAAAAAGGTACAAATGTTTCGGTGCAGCCAGTTGCCTCCATCTTCAAAGCAAAGGGGTGAAGTGTTAAAATAAGTTTTCAAGAACGGGGGACCTAAGACAGGGGCAGGTGAGCAGTTGAACGCAGATGTAGCAGCCCGAATCGAATGCCGCTGATGCGTTCACCTGTCGGTTCTTTGCCTGAACAGGCACAAGGAAAACCAACTTCTTCACATACGGCCCTGTGACAGGTGCAGAGCGGTCACGCTTCCCGACAAGTCGCGTTGCGTTGTTTGAAACACACGCAGTTGTTTAGTCATCTCTAAACTACTATCAGCATGTACCGTACAATATCACACAGTGATTATCTCTCTGGAGCGGCCATTAATGGTGAACTCACAATCCCTCAACTACTCGAAAAATCCTCGCTTTTATGGACAATCGGGGAGGAGCGCGGGGGGTGGGGGGGGTGCTCATTCCCGTACCCAAAGAATCCAACCGCCCTTCTATCCTCGGCCAGGTTAAGACCAATGCACATTCTAACAAGATATTTATTTAACAGCTACTTTAATATCATAGTCTCTCCTGTAGCAGAATAGGTTCAAATTCGAATCCCGGACTTGTCACTCTAAGATGAATTCTAATTTACTAGTCCTTTATAGCATTCTATATCATTAACCAGATATGCGTCGCTGAGAGAAGTGACAAATGTTTCAGTCCAAGGGCGAATGCCTCTCAGCAGCAGAGAGGCGAGTTAGAAAAGAACGAGCTGCCGTTTCTCCAGTTTATAATTGTCGGTGTTACAGAACGTCAAAAGTTTCGTTGCCTGACAGCTGTGAGTGGCGGCGAAAAGGTATCACGCGGCAGTTGCCATTCGACCAGCCCCCAACGACGTCCCTCAAGGACAGGCCAGTGTGCGATAAAATAGCGAGATTCTCCCGTTGGTCAGTCGAACTAATAAAACTTAGGGCTGAAGTTAAGTACAAGACAAGCAATGTACGCAGAACGTAACAGTGGGGCGCTTCCGTGTAACCATTGCTGCAGTAGAAAAGCAATAAGTATTACATATAACAAGTGTGTGTTTGTAGCCTTAGGTACCCAGCATGCAATGCGCACGCGCCATATTGTCATCTGTGGCCTGCCCCACTCTACAATATATTTCAACATTATTTCTAGAATAGCATGATTTTCGAAAAATAAAAAAAGTTATTGATAACAAAATGTGTGCTTTGATTTTCTCTACAACTCTTGCCTGAAACATTACTAATTCTGAGAAGAACTGAGCAAGAAATGGTCAAAAATTTATATCGGTCTTCATGTAAAGTACCCGTTATTCTTGTCTGATCTTAATGAAACTTGTATTTTCTCGCCAGATTTTTAAAAAATACTAAAATATCATATTTCATGAAAATTCGTCCAGTAGGAGCCGAGTTGTCCCATGCGGACAAAGGGACAGACAGACGGACGGACGGACGGACATGACGAAGCTAATAGTCACTTTCCGTAATTTTGCGAACGCGCCTAAAAACGGCTCATTCACCGATCATTCAACAAGTCAACGATCTAAGTGAAACGGCCGGTCTGGGATGAAATTTCTGAAGCAGATGTATCCTGGGACGGCCATACTCGTCTTGCAGAGTCGTACCTAAGATACTTTGAATTTGAAGGGGCGCGAGAAACAAATAATTGCAGTTTTCTCCGATGAATTATAAATTACATACCAATTTAGTACTCAGAAATTGACGTATCGTCTAGTTGAAGATTTATTTTTGAAAGAGTATCTTAATAAAAGTGAAAACGCAGACGGAGCTGGTAAACAAGTGGCTGTCGAATTAAAAATTACGGTGGATTAAACATTATCCTGCTAACGTGGAGAACATGGTGAGCTTCTAATAATGCCAGCAGATGGCAGATGGGATTTAATTCGGTATTTAAGGGGTTAAATATGAATAATTAATTCTGACCAGACCTCACTCAGTGCCAGTGATACCATTCACCTGCAGGCCAGCAACTTTGCATACTAGGCTTCTATGTAAAACGTTTCCCGCGTGTGTACTGTGCATTATGAAATTACTAAACCTTACAGTGCAAGACATCAAAGGGTTAAATGAACAGCTAATTTAGCTACTGTCGTTGAGGATGTCTTGTCTTGCGTCGAGGCGCCTTCGTGAATACCAAAGTGAAATTCCCCTTAGTTAAGCCACTGCCCCATCTAGTCACTCTTCAACTGACCGTCCTATGAAACCCATCATCCCATTATGCACCGCAATATCGACAACGTTTAATGTAGGAAATCATCACAACTATATCTATTCTGAGAGCGCTCACACTTCTTGCAGGTTTTCCGTACAGAATCTTGTGCGTACATCTCCCACGCACATTGTATATGTCGGCCACTTACACCTCCATGATTTAACGAACCTGACAGTATTTTGTGAAAAGTATAAATTATGAAGCTACTTAATATGCAATTTTCTCCACATTTCCCCTTCTTAGGTCCAATTATTCTCCTCAGCACCCTAATCTCATACACCTTCAGTCTGTAAGCTTGACTGGTGTTGCAGACATCGCCCATCATCTTCTGGTCTTTTATACCACAAGGTCTCGAAAACTTGGTTTGTTTTCGTCGTGAGATGGAAGAAGAATATGAAAGATTCTCTTTTGGTGGACCACCCCAAAAGGGCTAGTTTCAGAGCCAATATCCAAAATACTAGTCCAGCTCACTAGGTGCATTCCCAAAACAGTTGTGAAAGGCGACTATTAGTCTCCTCATGTCTTATACCTTGATGGTGTGTACAAGTTATCAAGATATAACTATTAACAACAATTTTAGGTATTGTTGTATAAACAGATATTTTATGTACATACTCCCTGATTATAGTCCTGTAACGATCGAAACATGCTGGAGTTTGTTATTTTAACAAAAATAACAGTAAAAACATACTATGCATTTAGTTGGTTGTAAAATATATTAATTCTACACAGGGCCTCCAACTTTGACGGATTATTTCAATGAAATAATCAACAGAAAGTGGAAGTATAACCGGCCGTTAAAAAAAGTGAGAATGTGAGTTGGGTTTATCTGTCTCAGGTCAGAGATCCGCAGTGGGCTCCTGCAAAAACAGTAATAAACCTTTTGGTTTCACAAAACTCGGTTAACTTCTCTACTGGCTGGGCATCTACTAGCTTCTCCAGAAGGGCTTTGTTCTATGGGGTTAGGTCGATGAAATTCATGGGCCAACAAAATTCCTTGACACTCAGTTTTCCGGTTCCTACCGCCATAAAATGTACATCACAAGAACAGCGAATATGCTGTAAAATTTACACAAAGTAGGTCGCTTGCCTCAGGTGTACTCAAGAAAATCTTAATTTCCAAAAATTATGAAGTCCACCCCTTTGCCTCCCTCAAGTAAATGGCGATGGAGCATGTAGCAAGGCAATTCTGTGACGCCAGACTGCTCTGCGAACAGACACGTTAGTTGACAGAGAAGTCTGGAGCTAACGCAGAACTCTTGTGATACAAGAAGGCTAGAAAGTTTCAGCTTATTCGTTATTCCGAAAGTTTCATTTATCTTCGTCTTCATGCACGGCAGATATAAAAACATTGCTGCAAAGAAAATCAATGCGCGCTCAGCCAAATTATTCCTCCACATATTTTATACAACATTATCCATATCGGGAATCAGTTTCTCTTAAAGGTTCTCAAACTTAAAGGGGTCTATACTTCATGCAGTGTCTGTCCATTAATGACACTGTAAGATTTTTTTTTTCAATCTGAGAAGTTCAATTTAGAATACGAGATAGGTAAGAATCATACGAGAAAGAGGCAAATAAAAACTAAATGTTCTTATGATAAAACCAACGAGATGCACTAATTTCTCAAATTTATTTTAGGAATAGAACTCTACATGTTTCAGACAGTTTCTCTGTCCATCATCAGGAGTCTAGTACTGTACACACAGCAATGGCATATGTCATACAGGTTATGCTGACTGCTTGCGGGGTTATGTTGACTGCTTACTAGCAAGCAGTCAGCCTAACCTGTATGACATATACCTGTTGTTGTGTGTACAGTACTAGACTCCTGATGATGGACAGAGAAACTGTCCGAAACATGTAGAGTTCCGTTCCTAAAATAAATTTGAGAAATTACTGCATCTCGTTGGTTTTATTACAAGAATATATCACGATGCATGGTCCTCTGAATATCAAAAATTAAATGTATTCGACAAGAACACTAGCACTGCTTTACTCTCACTATAAAGACACTACAACCCTCCGGAACGTCGCTAACTATTTACCGCACGACAACCCAGAAAACCCGACTCTTCAGCAGCCCCGCTGTAAGAATCTCAACTTTCGTACCCCACCATAATGTTCTGCAGTACATCCACGTTAGTTATATTTTCTCTAGCGATTCTCGCATCCTCTTAACCTGCTTCACATTCTAGTGTCACATAACATCTCAGCATTTCCGGCTCCTCCTCCATTTCCGGCCCGGGATTAGATTCAAAACTGCCCATAACCAATCACTCGAAATGTGACATATCGTCAGAATGCTACAGAACTTCTAGCTTCACTACCAACTACTGATCCCGCATATTCAAATTATGGTTCTGTGCACCCCGAAATCTACTTCCATTCGAGGAATCTTTCATTTAAGACTGCGCGGTGCAACGTATGAACTACTAACTCTTTAGAGTGTAGGCCTACTGGCACATACACCAAACAACGAATCTGCTATATCTTTATCAATGACTTCCAGTTGTGATATACGAAAAGTAAAAGGACAAGTACAAACCATCAAACACAACTAAAGCTATATCAGTTTTATTTCTTGCTACGTGTTTCAGACTTAGTGAAAAGCCATCATCAGACAATTAAAAAAAAAAGAAAAAAGAAAGATTTGTATTTAATTATAATCCTGTATGCATTTTTTATTGCTTGGCGATGGCTTTTCACTGAAGTCGAAATATGTAACAAAAACTAAAACTGATGTTTATTTGTGACTGTCAGTTTGTACTGCCCCTTTTACAAATCTCTTATTAGCAAAAGAGTGAAATTTTCATTTGAATGTTTTAATTTTAGAAGTATCCTTGGACATAATGTAGTTTCAGGCAACGGATACATGGCCAGTTTGGTCCGCGCATGGATGCTGCATGGTAACAAAAGTATTGATACTGGGGAAAAAAATACCTGACATTTTAAATCCTGAGATATAATATAATATAACATAACATAATATAATATAACATAACATAATATAATATAACATAAAATAATATAACATAACATAAAATAATATAACATAACATAATATAATATAATATAATATAACATAACATAATATAATATAACATAACATAATATAATACAACATAAAATAATATAACATAACATAAAATAATATAACATAACATAATATAATATAATATAACATAACATAATATAATATAATAAATCCGATGGTTAAACCAAACCTTCAGATCTTTGTCTCACTGGATACAAGTTATGTTACACGTCGTACAAAGAACGCCTAATACCCACACTTACTAACTAGCAAGACAAACAGTGACAAAATAACAAGCAAGGAAGCAAACAAACAAACAACTCCAAGGTAAGAAGAACTTGAGAACTGCCACTCAGCTAGCCAAGAAATCCCGTCAACCCCTACCTCCACCCCCACCCTACAGCACACCAGCAGTCCCTATCACCAGCCAGATGAATCCACTCAATACTTACACACCGCACACATTTAAGAGCCTTTTTAACATTACCCACTCGCCCACACCTACATCTACCAAGTGGTGTTCACCCTTCCGGTTTCCGGACTATGAACAAATTGCATAACGTTGCTTGCACTGTTGTTGTGTTATTGTGTTACTGACTAAATACCTGTACCTATTTATTTATACACACAACGGGGATGGCAAATTTCAGAGCTATCACGTTATTACCGACAAACTAACCTAACACTACGCACATGTAACGGTCCAAAAATTCTTATACACTCAAGCTACATTACAACATGTTTCACTGGCAGACACCACCATCATCTTCAGGGAAGTCCGCTATTGTAAGCTATCTCGCCATGCGCACATTCAGATCCACCTCGAGGCCCCTGCATCACACAGCTTGTTTATGTTACACCTCCCACGTGTGTACTGGAACACATTGTGTGCATTTCTTATCTCTGTGCATTACATCTCGATTACCCCTAAACTATCACCTCCTCCTTGATTACATCATCCTAATAAATTACTACTAAATAAACTAATACTAAAAATTGTAATATATATGAAGTTTCATGCATTATGTGTGACGCAATACACCCAAGAAATAACATACGCTTTATTAAAGTTCGGTTTGTGAACCTCTCCGCGGAACAAGGCAGCTGCAGACGGTTCAAGTAGGCCTAACAAAGGACAAGGTGCTGGGCGGGATAATAAAAACGGAAGCCATCTGCCCAGTGAACTGCGGGCAAAAAGACCAGACTCTAGCAGGTTACCTACTCCATTTGCACGAATCGCACCAGCTGTGGCAATTTACCTCAAGACGTCTCCTCCTTCTTTTCTTCTTTAGTGGAGAAGCTAAAGTAACTATTATTGAAGTTAATTTTCCACCTCTTTCCACGTCTTACGCAAATTAAACAAGAATTTTACACGCACGTACACTTACGCCAGTGAAAACGCTGCACGGAAGATACGTACTTATTCCATGGTGCAGAGTCCTGGAAAATACGCTCAGTAATTACCAGTGCTTATAGCACTGAGTGGGCCGGGTAGCTCAGTCGGTATAGCGACTGAGCTACCGGGCTGGACGGTCCGGGGATCTAATCCCGGTGTGGGCGAGATTTTCCGTACCTGTCCAGACCGGACCTGGGGCCCACCCAGCCTCCAGTACAATGGGTACCGAGTCGTTCCCGGGGGTAAAGAGCGGCCGGGGCGTGATCCTAACCGCTCAACCCCTTCTAGTGCCGTGGTCAAGAAAGAGTAGAGCTATACCTCTACTCTCCCCATGGGCCGTACGGCCTGTACAGAGTCTCAGTGCCTGTACAAAGGTGCACTTACTTTTTATAGCACTGATATTTTATCTGGTTCCTAGCACACAACAAATCAACTAGGTACACTAAAATTTAAGAAATGAAATATGTACTCCAGTACTCAGAGTGCAACAATTTCAAAATGTGACTTCTGCTAATTGGCACTCGTCACCTGTAAAGGTAACGCAATTCCTATACAGGCCGGTACAGGCCCTTTCGGCGTTCAAGCTCCCAGAATGTCTAGACAATCGGCACCATACTTATGCTACGAACACTTCATTACATATTTATAACAACTCTAATGTACACGCTCGCAGCTGCAACGTATCTTAACCAGCATTCAGGAACAGCTTCGGAATCCCAGACAGGAACAGCCTATCATGGCTGAGAACTCTACTGATTATCTTGGAACACATGAACAATGATCGGAAACAATACTGTAAAAAAAAAAGGCCTCTACTGTTATCTCCCATGGTGTATGAGATTCATTAGTTATGGTCGCCTCATTAAATCACATTCTAAAGTTACGCTAACTCACTAGCTCAGTGTTTCCCGAACCCTGTTGCTCGCGGACCCTTTTTGGCTTCGAAAAATGACGACGGATCCTCACACCCTTGCTAACGTCAATATAGAGTAACCGGATGATAGGTACACAAAATTAAGAATTTATAACTCGGAACTGATTTTAGAGAGCTACGAATGCATACCAGTAGCATATATATAAATGCACTGCTTGATTGGACCTTAATTAAAATGACTGTCGCTCGCTCTGTGGGTACAGTCAGATTTCTAACTAGATATTCTAACGGTCATACGAAATAAACATGTCGTCAATTGAAGATGTTCCGCGATTGTTTTTAACAAAACATTATTAATTTTATTAAAAAAAAAAACAAGTAAACTTGAAAGTAGGCATTACAGAAATGTATCCACGGATCTCCTGGGAAATGGCCGCGTATCGCTTGGGATCCCCGGAGCACACTTTGAGAACCATTGCACTAGCTGATATGTTAAATACGACAGCCTTCTTTATATGATACTGGAAGTGCTTATAGCACAAATTCCGTCAGCAGTCGAAAGAAATGAAATATTAGTCACCTGGTACTTGGCGTATCCTGGAACCAGTTTGTGCTGTTCGTCTTATGGGTTAGAAGCTAAATGTATTATAAATAGGACTGAAGATAAAATTTATCTTATGTTTATTGGACCGTGCATCATCTTGATAGTTGAATTAAGAGAGACCAACCTGAAGTCACTTGCTTTTTTATTTAATTATTTGATGCTCAACATGTTTCGGATGTTAATATATCAATTCTCAGGAGCTCGCGAATTATTTGTTAAGTTATTTCATGGGTTGTATTGCTCTGGTTCGATGCGTGTTGGTGTTACGGTGTGGTTTGGTTGGGGTGGTGTGGTATCCGGATGCAGGTTTCAGCTTCAGCTTCACACCACCCCAGCCAAACCACAACGTAACATCAACACGCATCGAACCAGAGCAATACAACCCATGAAATAACTCAACAAATAATTCGCAAGCTCCTAAGGATGGATGTATTAACTTCCGAAACATGT
>Ga0136643_10007172_pt1 | contig 16076 bp, 7 predicted proteins | sample TergutLab28metaG_FD_96883 | JGI IMG/M metagenome (GOLD analysis project Ga0136643, IMG submission 96883) | Labiotermes labralis P1 segment gut microbial communities from Petit-Saut dam, French Guiana - Lab288 P1 (version 3) (version 3) | ecosystem: Host-associated > Arthropoda: Insects >... | reverse complement strand
CGTCCATCTTCAGGAGCTTGCGACTACTTGTTGCGTTGTGTAGGCTGACTTGAGGCGTGCTGGTGTTATGTAGCGGGATTGTCTGTTGGTGATGTGGTATCTGAGTGCAGGCTGAACCACTGGTTCAGCCTGCACATCACCAACAGACAATCCCGCTACATAACACCAGCACGCCTCAAGTCAGCCTACACAACGCAACAAGTAGTCGCAAGCTCCTGAAGATGGACGTATTAACATCTGAAACATGTTCAGCAGTAGATAATAAAGCAAGTATCATCTAGTTGGTCAACCTTTATTCAAATACCAAGATGATGCACGGTCCAATACGCATAAGATTCACTGAAGTTTTTATAAAAAAAGTATTTCTTTGACGATTTTTTATAAATAATTATTGATAAAAATAGTTTGAACTGTGCTAGTACTTGTGTCAGAATATTAAACAAATGGTACAGGTTAAGTTGTCCAATTGTTCTCTAGATACATAACCTCGCAACTAGATGGAGGTGAGTTCATTTTCAAGCCATGGATTGTGTCAAGAAGTGATATGTTTCACATCATTGCTGTTGGCAAGTGGGTGGAGTGGGGAACATGAATATTGTGTGTGGGTGTGCAGTTTAGTAATCACTGAGAACTGGACAGCAAATCGTATCTTTGGTGTGAGAACTTCTTTTGAAACTAAGTCTACTGTGCAGGTGCAAAGATGTTTTTGGCATGAATCTGATGTTGGAGCAATAACAATCCTACACAGCTGTGTAAGAAATACATTAAAATCTTGATACCTTGATGTAAACAGGACTGAAATTGCCTTAAATTAACGAGAAGCTTGGAATAAACAGGTTACAACAATTTTCTCTTGCTTTTAGCATTCACTGTTCCATGTACACTATAATACAAACGAGTCACATAACAATACAGAAGAATACACAAAACAGCTAAAAGGAAGTACAGTGATGCCTGAATGACACACCTGCACACAGAGATACACATTTCAACCGAGTTCTGTACCTAACACAATGCACTGGCTCGGACGAAATGGAATCTCAAACAACTGGGGCTCAGAGAATTAAGACTGCACCTGTCTCCGCAGTGAAACAGTGAATTTTGTAAGAGCTGTCCATGCCTAATGTGATTTGGCCTTATTTTGTCCAGGGAAACAGCTGTGTTGGTACCAAGGATTGAGAGGGCTACTACAATATGCTGCAAACATTTTCAGCTGTGGAACTGCTCGAATGAGGCACAGGGTGATTATTATGTTTAGAAATGAAGCAGGGAAACTAAGGGCAATCATTATGAAAGTTACCCTGTACAATGTTTCATGTCATTTGTTGTCTGGTCTCTCACAGTAGTGTATAGGCAACCATCGTCCTTATGCTCCATCCCATAAACACACACACATGCACTAAATTAAAGTGAACTACTCATATTGCATAAAATATTATGCCTCTGAAAGAATGATGGTTTAGGACAACTTTCTGATGGAATAACATTTTATTTCTTATCTCTGGTTTCAAAATACAGACAGGAAGATCTATTTGTCACCAACACATACAGAGATATGCAATTTAATGTACACCTCAACAGGCAGACAAACTAGGACAGCTCATAAAACTTGCATGCAAGACTAATATTGATACCTTGTATAAAATGCTACATTATAACACGTACATCTGACAGACTGTTAACACAAGGTTACAAATACTTACACAATACACACTGTAATGTTACAAACATTTCAAGAATTCATATTTTATGAAACACCCTCAGTGTGTAAAGCCATATTAAATTCTTGTGCTCATCAGACAAAAAATAGGAGCTCTGAAATAAAAGATATCCAAATTCTTTCCATGACTTAGTAAGGAAAACTATTAATTGGTCCAAGTACTGTTGAAAGTATATGATTCAGTGAGTATGTTTCAGTCTAATTTCTCATTAGGTAAAAACAATACTACATTCTACCTCCTTTCAGTCTATAATTGTTCAGTATTAGTCAGCTGTCAAATTTCATTCCACATACATTGGAAAGTGAGTTTGTCAAAAAATATAGTTCAGTGATATGACATTATGAGCAATTACTCTTCATGATAATAGGCTAATTAGTCACTATCTGAATAGATCTAATGGAAAACACACACAAAAGGAAAATCATCATTTGTCCTGCATGATCAATAATTTTTCTCTGCCACAAAAAATGATGCTTATTGTGACAGACCTGCTCCTTAATATTTCAATCAATAATTCAGTCAACACAACTGGCTTTTTACTATACAAACAATATCTGTTTTTTACAATTTGTTACATCTTACTGTTATTCAAGTCTGTGCATTCATGAACAGTTCACAAAATAAAACCAACTAATTCACAAATGTTGAAATTATATTTTTTAAGCATGTATTTTTTATAACTCTGACATGTTTCAATCTATCTTGATCATCTGCAGGGAGTAGCTTAACATAAGTAAAGCATATATAAATACATAGTAGGACTATTAAATACATTAAAATTTGTGCACAAAATGTCTGCAGATATTATAAAATTTGTAACATGAAGAACTGGTCCATTAAGATGTATCATGCAAATAGATGCTAGTAAGAGTATTAAGAAAGGCCCCTCTGCCTATACCAAATCACAATTTATCACTGTACTTACTAAAGCCTAAGACTTTTTAAATTTTTTCCTTGGACATGAGTAATTTCTGGTGGCATACAATCTGACATGTGGATCTCATGATTCAGTAACTGGACTTAGGTCTCTGCACAGCAACAGGTAGGTGAGTGCTTAATCACAGTTTTCTGTCAACAGCCAACTGCAGAGAATCAGTACCATCTGTTGTTGCAGTAAGTTTCATGTTTATCAAAAATGTGGATGATAAATTAACATATGAAAAAATCAATACATTTTTTATGAAAACTGCCAATGATCTTTAGAAGATTTATGGAGAAAAGTAACTGGAACCCACCTTTTTAGTGGGGTTAAGTGGTTGGTGATTGGACTTGATTCTTGTATGGCATACAAAAGTACACACCAGTTTTAAATGGAAAAAATTCAGTGTCTTCGAAAGACAGAAAGGAGCATGAATGTTAAAACTGAAGGTCAAAATCATGCTGATCCGTTTCTCTAACTTCAAAGGAACTGTTCATTATAAATATTTTCCCTCCACAACACACAATTGAGCATTATAGCCTCAAGTTTTGAGTATTTATGTCTCAAAATTCATACCAGATAAAATACTTGGGAGCACAAATGAATATTGCATCATGACATGGCTTCTTATGCAGCACTTTACTTTTGGTGAAGCACTGTTTGATTAAAATACAAGCACCATTGTTGGTACATCCACTTTAGTCACCTAAGTGGGTCCCTTGTGACTTTATGTTCCTGAAAAGATGTTATTTTGAATCTGAAAACAGTAGTTTTATATGTTCCATGTTCCGTGCATTGATCAAATACATATATAATTTTAAAAAAATTATACATCAACACCAATTTACAGACCACTAAAAACACTGCTGAAACATAGTTTCCAGTAGTTTTTACAAGTATGGCAGAGGAAAGAATTGTGTACATTAAGTCAGGAAGAAAGTACTGTGGAGCTTAGCACCTTAACTGGAGGTTAATTATCCTATTATAAATAAGACTTTATTTGTCAGACCGAGCATACCTGGAACTTCTATCTGCTTACTTTCCGCAGTCCCTACATGAATTTGGTCAGGTAAATTTATATGGAGCATCATTTGCTCTATTTCATCTACAGTCAAACCCTGATATAGCGCCATTCTTTGTTCAACCCAGTTTGCGGCAGTGTAACAAGGGCAGTGGTAATTTTAAATACTGTATAACAGGGAATTTCTGTTTACAGACATTCATGGGTCCTAAGTGAGGGTGGCACTATACAGGGATCTAACTGTACCCAGTTTTCTATTCTCAGAATTTCTCAAATACCATAACAAAATGTATGAACTGTTCCTCTTTGCAAGGCAACACTTTCTCCTTCAGTCAATCCCAAACACAAGATACCATACCCACAACCTAGCATCTCCAGTGTCTGATGAATTCTCCAGAAATTCCTTATTAAGGCCCTCAATAAGTTATTGTAATAAAATAATCATTTAACACTCTCAATGCTACAAATGCAATATTTTGAAATCAGCATTTCTTGCTTGTATGCAGTATGTCTTTGGTTTCAGGCAGTATCATGGAAAAACCTTTTCTGCCATCTCCTGATACTTCAGGAAAACCATCTACAACATTCCACAAAACAAATTTACATTTTACCATAGAAATTAAAAAAAAAAATCTTTATTTTTCAGAATCTCAGCATGGAAAAGTTTAAATTTACATTAATTTCAAATGTCTTAAAATTCTTTAGGCCTAGGTTCATTTTATGTTTAACCTACAACTACCATACTGGACAAAGTTTTCTCATGTCATCTAAATGTTTATGTTAACTGAGCTTTATATACTGGTAAAGGCAATGGACAACCACTGTATACAAAAGCCAATAACTCGCTTCACACATATGTATCTGATTGACTTTTCACTACCCTGTGGGACAAGAGTATTCTCACAAATGACACATTCCAGTGTTAGAGGTTAACTTGGACTTAATATTATACTAAATCATAGTAAAAGATCTACAGGAGCTGTATACGTATTTAATACTGAATATGTAATTATGTTACAAGATCTGTAACATTCTTGCCCAAACAGTAAGAAATAATACATAGTTGCCGCTCTACAAATTTTACATCCAGAAATGTAATCCACCTCCTAAATTTTGGCCTTAAAACCTAGAAGATTATTTTAAAATGTTCAATAGAATGGTTTCATTTCTATCCCTTAGAAATGAAGACTTACTGCTATATTTAAAATATATGTAATTTGACAGTCTAACACAACTTTTTAGCATTGCAATTGTATACGTTCCTTTTTAGGTCTTCATATTTTTGGGTGTATCCCTGACTGGCAGTTATAATTTGCAACATCCCATCTGTATTTGTCATTGAAGAACCTTCCTGTAATTCCTCTATTTCCTACATGGCAAATTTTAATTTCTAATTTACTACTACATTACAAAATGTCACCACTTAACCTAAACTGGGTTCCACGATACACAAATTGATAACGTTGAAGGGTGGATAATACATCATTTAGACATGCACAATTTAGCTATGTTCTGACATTCAGGCCAATGTGCTTTGTGATAATTTGAGGCTATACAGAAACTGGACAAATACACAACTATCAAAGGGTGTATGCATGGTACAGGATGAACATTTGGTTCTAATGGTTGTACCAGAAATACAAATTTCTGTGTAAAGAAAATCTGTGTTCATGTACCAACATAAAAAATTAATGGACGACAAGAGCAACCATCAAAATAAATTTGCACCTTATACAACGCATCTATTTCATGTTCAAGATGCTACCATTACAATGTCATGCTGTCTCACACTCTGTCCTGGACACTGCTACTACAATATATGTAGTACCTTAAAATGGGCAGTGACCACCATCAACCATCTAATCTTAACTGTTTTCTCCACAGCCTTCCCTGAAACATGAACTGTTATTGCCAAACACCATAACATTGTTGTGTACCAACTATGTAGCACATTTAAGTAAAAGCTCGATGTATTTCTTTAAAAAGAGCATATGGCCTCAAAACAAACTATTTTTAAATAGCTTAAAGAGTAAGATAAGCAGGAAAAGATGTGTCAGGTTCATTACTAGTACACATTGATGCCCAAATGGCTATACAATTATACTTCACATACATCTATCTGTACACACCCCAGAACAGGGGCAGTATATATTTTCATCATATCTGCTGTATTAAACACCTTAAACCAACTCTTAATTCATTGTACCTTATCAACATTTTATTTCTTTCCATGTATGATTCCCCTTCAATAAAGGAAACAACTCTACATAGCCTATTTCAAACATACTCATGTATTCTGTAATGGAATGGTCTTCAAATATGTGGGATGGTTGTTTATCCTACAAATATACTAAGTATGCACTTAAACATGCCAAAGCTAAGCATAAAATTTAAAAATCTCATTGAATGAACAATTTGTTCATATAAATGTGCCCTTTCACAAGCTCCTGCAATACTGAGGCATGCGGTAATCCATGACGAATCACCAGTATGTACAATTGTAGAAATATCTAAACATTGAATGGAATGTTGTGAACTTTAATGTACAGTTTATGTGATACAAAAATGTTGGCTAATTTAACAGAAACAAGTTATGACATGATACAGAAGTGACCTTGACACCTGCTGCATGGTAAATGCAGAATTTATGGACAGTATGAATACTTACGTTTTTAAATAACCAACATGAAATTCTGAAAAAAGATACACAGAATAAGACTGACTTCAATTACAATGATGCATGCACGCACACGCACACATATTTAAAACTCAACTTTTACAGCTAGCTTTAAAGAAGTCAGCTGCAAATTATTTACCAATGCATATGTTATGCAACATGAAAGATGATACACAAGGTAGCTAAGGATATTTGACTGCATCACACAGAGTAAATACACGGATAACCATGGACATTTGATCATATCAGAGTAAAAAGCAACCATATGCATGTGGAAGGTACTAAACCCTCAGTCGGTATAGGAGATCTTAGCTGAGGATCAAATAAGGTCCTCCCAGTTTGGATAAAATACTTTAATTCTCTCCCATCTGATCCTCTGTTCCAAGTACTTAATGTCCAGTGCCACTGCAGTGGTTGCAGGATATGATAGAGAAAATTAGTTCCATTACTTGTACACCAAAACAATAAACACTGTGCAACAGGATAGAGTGTGATGGTGCCAAAGAGTCTGCAGCAAGTTTATGATCATTCATCCTTCACTGCTACCAAGCTTATCCTAACCACCAATGCTGCAGAACATAAGATGTCCTTTTTTAAGCATTTCTTGCACAGAATGGGGCCCACACCTAAAACTGTCTTACAGATTTCATTTTGGCTTATTTGGTCCAATACTTTATGTAAACATCTGATAAAACTTCAACCACTCTCTAAAAAATGACTTGTCATACAAAACATTTTCACATAAGTTAAATCCTTCAGTATGGTGTCTAATTCTTTATTGTAAACATTTCTCAATGTAATAAATATTTTAGAAATGCAACTTGGTTAGCACTCTTGCTTCTAATGCCAGAGTTTCTATGCTTGATCTGGGCCCATAAACTGACTACACTGCTCAGATTCATAGCAACATTTGTATGTGCTCTCCATATTAAGATTTGTATTGACAGTTAAGTAACAAATAATACCTCTCCCTGCTAAGCTCTTTATCATGGAAGAATAAGATTCTACGTAGTTTCAAAGTGGGTAGTAAATAAGATTAGTCAGTCTCATACTTTAGATCAAGTTTCATACCCCTAGACAGAAAGTGGGAGGAGTAGAGGCTATTAAGAAGAAGAAACGTCAGAGTACCTCTGCAGGAGATCAGACTCTAGCAGTCAGTTGCTATAATTAACTGAACTACAAATGACAGATCTTAGTAGAAGTGTATACAGTAAAAGTAAAGTTCTCCCTATACATGCTATGAAGGCATTTCAGAGTGGCGGTACAGCTACACTCATTCTTAAACCACAGCACATGGATGTGGTCAACCTCATGCTGCCAGGTGAAGAGTCTGTGGTACTCACTGAACAGAGGGCTGGATGGACTCCACAGCTGGTCTGGTCTGTACATTTTGGAGAAGAGATAAATCTCTTGTTCATGTGCAGTTTTGAACCCTGGATAGCCCAGCCCTTAGACTATACTGACTATATTTATGCAATGTCCTATGGTCACATCATGAACCTGTAACATCTCCCAACTTCTCAGACCTTTCCAGATTTGCAGAAATCTGGGAACTGTTAACACAATTTTAAGTTAACCACAATTTAAAGTTGTGCTAACAGTTTTTTACTTAGTAACTAATCACATGAAGACACAATGGGATGTCCAACTTTAAAGAGAGTACTTCACCTCAACCAGACACATCATTACCATCCTTAGTGCACTATGCAGACAATGCAATTATAAATCTTTAGTTACAACAAAAGGCAGAAAAGTATTACAAGTTTTACATATGTGCAGCATGCAACATACATCATTGAAGGAAAAAGGGATGATAGACATAAATAAATTACCATTTCAAACTGCAAAATGCACAAAGGAAGGCATTATGTAGTGGAATCCTCAGAAGATGACCTCACTGGTTGACTTACTTCTGCAGAACTCTGAATATCTGTCAGTACAACTACTTCATATGGGGAGCAATCTTCATGTTTCAATGTGGCACACAGCCAACCATAAAACCCCTTCTCTAAATCAGTGATCTCTTTGTACCAACTATCTAAAAACCAAGAAATCTGCACTATTCCAGCATAAAGACCAAGCCCAACAGTAAAGATTAGAATCAGAAAGGGATAAAGAAGAATAAGGAATGGCGAAACCAGGATTCTGCACAAAATGGGCTTCTCATCAGTATAATATGTGAAAACATTGTACCATGTGATTGTTCCCATATAGAAGGAATATACTCCAGATACTGCAATTGCAAAAGGGAGACACAGAGCTGTCCACATGGTGATATGTGGACCTTTCCTTGAACCACAACTGAACCATGAACTAGGTGAAGATGAACTATGGCGTTTAGCTGCAATAGCAGCTTCAAGTACCTCCAGTTCTTCACGAGACATATTCAGCCGCACATCCACACTTTGGCCTGCTTTCTTTCCACGTTTAATGGTCCCTGTCATGGTCAGACAGCCATCTGTGCTACCACTCACACCAGAATGATCTGCTACTGAATCCGAGGTTTCTGAACCACGTCTAAGTGCCACTGTTTCAACGTTACTTGACGTATCTTCTTCCTCTAAATCTTCACGATCGGTGCGTATATTCACCTTTTTCTTGGCTTTTGCCATCTTAGTTCCCACTGTCTCATGGATTAGGTCCATGTTTAGGCTCTGCTCACTCTGACTTAAACTTGTGCTTGTGCTTGCCTGTTCTTGTTGATGCAATGCCATAGCCGATGATGAATCAGGAATACCTGACACATGTCCATTTTCAGTTACAGGTGAGGAACTTGAAGGTTTCTTACTCTTTATGTCACAGCTGTCAGAAGCACTAAGAATATCTGTCTCTTCATAACCTCCACATGCATCTGGTACAACTTCACCCGGAGTAATACCAACATCCATTCTTCCATTACGACTACCACTATTTGTTTTGGATGACAAGCTCTCTTCTGATGGACTCTGTGCCTTGATCTTCTCATAAAAACATACAACAGACAATAATTGAGAGAAGTAATAAACAGTACTGAACAAAAACTTCAATAAATAGTTACTTTAAACTTTTTCAAACACAAAGATTTGTTACTTCAGAATAAGACTTAAATTTTATGCCAATAAATATTCCAGACCTCTGATACACTTGTATGTTACGTAAAAAAATCAACACTTGACATTTAGCATATACAAATTCTGCTTAACAGCACAGATATGGATGTTATGTGGAATGAGGGTGGTTATGCACTGCAAAAAGAGAGTAAAGATTGATCAATTGATGGTTTAAGAAAAAATGAAGACCAATATTATGAAAAGAATGGCTAGCACTCCTGCTTCATCTCCTTCATAACGAGTTTTGGGTTCAAAACTGGAGATTGTCTGTCCTCAGTGAGGACATCCATGGTTTTCTGTAGTCCCTCTGGGCAAACAGCAGGATAGAACATCACATCAGACCATGATCACATCCTACCACATCCCCTCTTTTTCATTATTTAATAACAACCCTACCATTCAATGCTGTATACTAGACGTACTGACAGAGTTATGAACTGAAGCCATAAATAATGAGGAACTGGAGCTATTCAACAGTCAAAACATTTAAAAGAAACCATGACACACCCTCTTTAAAACAAGTTAGTTTATAAACTTCTGACAAACTTATTTCAAAGTGTAATTTACTGTTAGCAGTTTCATTGCTGGTGTTATATTAAGCGCATCTGCATACAAATCTAGTAACAGATTCATGAACATTATTTGTATAAAATTTTGCAGTTTAACATGTGCTTAAAGATCAATTTCAAACTGTCTGGGAATATACAGGTACAGGTTTTTTAATTGTTTCTAAGTAAGAATCTGAGCTAATGTACTGAAATCAGGATCCTAAAATGATGAAAACTACAGAAAAAGTGCCTTTATGCTGATGTCAGTTATGAATGTAACTGGAATACAGTAAAAAAATAAACAATAAAAAATAAACAAAATTATATTCATGAATAAATTAAAGCATAGATTTTTAAATAGATCACCTCATGTAATATCTGTCTGTCTATCTGCCCACCCACCCTCCCACCTACCTACCTATTTATCTGTCAATTCATCAATCTACCTATGTACATTCATCCATTTATCTAAGAGTATGGTACATTCTGGGAGTGCTCCCTGCGATCCAGTTCAGAGGATTTTGTCTTCCTGTCTCCTCTCTAAAAATGTGAGGATTAATATATTCAACATACAAAATACCTTTCAGAACTCAATTACAAGCATGGCCCATGCTGTCAAAATTGTATGACTCACATTTATTTACACAGCATAAAAACTTTGGAAATGTTCAGTTCCTTAAAAAATGGCCCATCCAATGTTGTTGGCTTATCAGTCCAGCAGTATTACATATTATGCATCACTGCAATGTTCCATTACAAGCTATATATTAGAAACTTCATCAGTCGTTTTTGTAGGTTTAAAACTGTACTTATGCTCTGACATAACATCCCTTTTCTGGACTTCATCCACCAATGATCCATAATTAAAACACAGCAAGCTATTCTCAGTCACTGGGGCCAGCAAATATGAATAGCCAACCAGTTAAGTACATTCCTACACCTTAAAATGAAACCACAGCAGGCTTCCAAAATTGAAACTACAGCAGGCTTCCAAAACACTGCGCTTTAATCGCAAGTCAACAATGGATAAAGTAAAAAAAAGGGGGGGGGATTGTTTCAGAATATACTACACAATGGTAAAAGCCTGAAAGAATTAAAATGTATTTATATCATGTACAAAAATATGTAACATCTTCATTAACTCTTAGATAAAATGAAAATTGCAACACACAGAACACAGAAGTATGTACACAGATCCAACCAGTTAAATAAAAAAAAAATAGTAAGACTGTACCACACAGGAAGCACAGGCAGTAAAACAATCCAGTAGTCACAGAGAAACATCCTGGTCTCAAAACTGATAATAACTTAAACTGTACAAAACACACTGTATATATCATCCCCAAATTTAGTTCAGCTGGCTTTTCCATGAGGGCAGTCACACCACTCATGAGAACAGATACTGCTGAATTAGTTTACTTTGCTAATTGCCACTCCATAATGTTACACAAACATATTGCTTGGTAAAATTCAAGAGACAGCAATGAAGTCTTTAATACGAAAAACAAAATCATTAGAAAAATGGCAGGATTTAAAAAAAGTCTCTCACACAAAATTATTCAAGTACTTTCACATATTTCTGCTTGAAAGTGAATTCATACCCTGGTTCCTAACAGTTGTTGTGAAAAATTTGGAAAAATTCCAAAGAACCTGCAATGTACACAGTTTACACACAAAGTATACATATAACCTTCACATGCCACATTCTAACCTCAAAAAATATAAAAAAGGAGAACAATACACAGGTATCAGGTTTTGCAGTATTCCTCCACCTACAACCGAAAGTTTCAATAATTATATAAAATTATTAAAGCAACATTAAAAGAGTATTCCCTATCTTAAACCTTTAACTCTGTAGATGAATTTATCATAACTAAAAAATCTGAAGTTTTATTAATTCAAAATTCTTAAGCTTTATAAGGACATATGTAAAGAAATATCTTGAACTAGCACAAATTAAAATTAAATTAAATTAATTAAATTAAAATTACATAATTATATGCACATTATGCACTGGTATTGCAGTTTTGTACATTAGAGAACTTTTATAGTTGCATGGTGTCATGTTCAATAGGATAAGTAAAACTCTCTACTGCATATATAGCTGTGCAAAATAATTCCTTCAGTTTTAGCTTGGATTATGACATGTTCTACATCCTTTGGCTTAGTCCAAAGATGGATTGAAGGAAAAAAATTTTATTCCATTCAATTCTGCTTCAAAATTAGTTTACTTCGCATATTTCCCTTCTATTGGATTACAGAGTTATCTCTTGGGGAAATTCCATGGTCAGAAAGTATTCACCAACTCAAAGAAAAATATTAGATTAATGCAACATATAAAGAAATGAGCCTCTTGTACTGCAGTGTTTTAGAACATTAATGTACGTCTCCCTAGCAAATATCTATGTCATTCTTTCATTGCTGACAACATGGAAACATTTTTTGGTAGGTGTCGCTGCTTATTATGGGTCTCTGGAATGTAACGATAAATAAAAAATAAAAATAAACGGCTGATGTTACCCCGTCTAGCCATAATAAAAACCAATATTCGGTGGCAAGTTAAGAGGGCTAAGTGTTAGATTTAATTCTTCCATTCTTACAATGAATCTAGTATTTATAATCAAGCGGGCAGGGGTCTGGGTGGAACGAACCGATGTGTTACAAACCAGCGCCTCTACACATTCTGAGAATAAATAAATACACGTATATAACACGCACGACAATGCCTACCGGACATACCTTCATCATTCTCCACCCCAGCTTCTACCTTTAATACAGTTTATGACAGCTCGAAACCAGCATCTTCTATTGTCACGATCCCCTACAATTTACGTACAATAGTTACTAAATTAAACTAAGCTACTCATATTAATAACTCAGAATTGTAACTGTTCCCCACATTTAAAAACTGCAGCTAATACATCCAGTAACAAACTTTAACTCATACACCCATACGTCAAACCAACACAGCCAGTCATGTGTTCATTTCCTCCTTCAGTGTAGCCAACTATAGGTACGATTCCTCGCTTTCAACTGAAAGGGTGTGTGCAGTAATAGTCACCTATAATCATACTATTAACAACTGGAATTAGGTAACTGTGCTACCGCTTAACGTCACGCCGGTGGGTCTAAAGTTACACTCTTGTCTCACAGCTGTTATGGTCACGAGTAGTGGTAAAGTCTAGGCCTGGGGGCCATCTGGAACTTTAGTAAGGTTACGGGGCTCCCATACATCCATATGGGGCACAAAGGGCCCGTTAAATCAACGCCTAGGTGCAGCAGGGCTGAGAGGCCCCGGACCCAAATGCAAATCAATCAGTCAATCAGTGGCGAAGTCTAACGACGTGTTGTCACGCAATTTATGAGATGTGATGCCGTGGCAGAGATCGCAGGTAGTCTGCTTGGAGGGTAGAAGTGAAACGTCAGTTGAGCATAGATTATCAGGGGTTGAGAGGTACCGACTCTGATCTATGGTACCGACTGTACAGTTACTTGTTGCGTCACGTTCTAGAAAATGGGCGTGGCTGTGGGAAGGCTAAATATAACTCGTGTCTCACGGGAAAATGAAACTGCTGAGTAAATAAATGGATACTCTGCATTTGGGTAGAGTGAAATTACATACCACATACCCATCTAGAGTAGAATGTAACTGCTGAATGCATAATTGGCTACATCGCGTTGGGATATTTATTATTCGAATGACTGCAATTTAACAACATGAAATTTGAATTTATGACCCAGTTCAGGAGTATACTTACATTATTAACACTTGCCTCGTTTCGGCCAGAGCCCCTTTCCAAATAAAAGAAAAGTGTAGCCATTTCATTGCCGACAAAAATATCTTTGCTGTTCTATGAAAATCATGTGATTTTCATAATCCAATAAAATGAAATGATTTTGTGCATTGTATGTAACATTAACACAACCCTATTACACCTCCCAGCGACAAGTAACCTTGATTTGTTTTAGGAAAACTGCGGAAGATGTGCTGTAACATTTATTAGCATTTCAGTTATGTCATAGGCTATTTATTTATGAATCTGCAGTAATCATTATTATGTTAACTGTACCACATGGCTGTTATCATTCATATACCTCCAATAAAAACAATGATGTTAAAAAATCCAACATTAAAGTGCATAAATATAATTAGCCCAATACCCATGTCACTGTAATTGATGTTGATCGAAACGGAATATTTTACCAAACAGGGATTGCCCTTGAATGGTCTTGCGAAAGGAGTAATTTGTAAGCAAACTGGCACTGTTATTGATACACTGTTTCAAACTGAGAAGGTAACTTGTTTGTAACTTTACTGCACCTTTATTCGCAGTAGAGCCTTTGTACTGATGGGGAAACCAACCAAACTATTAGGATAGCTTTTCAGATCAGTAATTTATGTAATGATATGAAAAATACCAATAGGAAGGATAATATTGATAGTGAAGTGAACAAGAGAAAAATGCTTAAGGAAACAATAGAAATAGATGACAACACCAAAGTTAGGACATCAACTAGACAATGGAAGTCACCTAGTAATAAAAATTACGATTTCTTATGGAAATTTTAAGTAATAAAGTAAAGATGAGGGACAAGAATACACAATTTGTAAATAACGAATGTGTAAATAATAGTCCACAAATTATAAACAGTATCACATTTCCTTCAAAGAACAATGAAACTTTGGTATCAAGCAGACAGAATAACAATGTTGGTAAGGACAGTGGTAATAGTGGTGATATTAACAACAACAACAACAATAATAATAAAAAACTATTTTTACCACATAATTCACTAAAAGTGTTCCACCAAACATACTGGGACTTAAACATAAAACTAATAAATTGCTTAGTTCAATACATTCTGATATCCCGCATATTATCAGCATAACAAAACCACCAAAAGCAACTAGAGCTAGATAATATCGGTACAGAAAACTATGTCTTGTGAGCTAGGTATTGTAGAAAACATTTTTTAAAAGGTAAAACTTGTATTTTTGTACATGAAAGTATACAAGTTTGTATGATCCTGATATTGAAATTAGTGGAGTAAAACTTGAGATGACTATATCTAATATCTACATTTTTAATATTTATAAAGCACCCTCAGGCAATTTTACAAATTTTTTACTTTTAGAGAATATTTTAAAGCTATTTATGAATCCCAATACTGAATTTATAATTGGTAGTGATACAAACATAAATTATTTGGTTGATACTTACATGAAAAGTTGACTGAACTCATTACTCATTTCATATAGCCTCTTTGATACAGTTGGCTTTCTAACTAGAATTCAGAACAATACAATTTCTGCCACTGATAATATCTTATGAGATTTTTATAGCCAAGGAAACTTTGTAATATTCCTTGTTTATAATGGTCTATCTGGCTATGATGTCCAGTTAATAATGATGCATGTTATTTGTCTTTATGAGCACATATATAATATTATGAATATTCGGATAATCAATGGAAATTTATTAAACAATTTTAAATACAGTCTAAGTTTTGAGTTTTGAGAAGATATCTTTTCACAAGAGGAAGTCAATTATCATATTTAACAATATTTTAGATACATTTTTAAGGAACATCCATTCTAATTTGCCTTTAATAAAGAACAAAAAAAAATAATAAGATCATTACATGTGATACTGGATGCGTTACTTTCTATTTTAAAAATTTGTGTTCCTTAGAAACAGACTTTTATTTATTGACTAAGAACTATAATGATATTAAAATTATGCATCACTATGAATACATTTGTAAAACACAATCACACACTACTAAAGAAATACTAATATTACTACATCTGAGAATACAATTAAAACAACATGGAACATTGTAAAATCAATAACCACTAGTAGGGCAGTATATGAGGAATTAAAGACTTTAAATATTGTTGGGAAATGTATTAAGGACTGCCAAATAATATCATACTTTCTAAATGACTACTTTATATCTACAGCCATAACAGTCAATGATGGAAAACTCGATATAGGAAAAGTGGATATTAACCATCCTATGGAATATTTATATCAAACTTTTAAAAAAACCTTTTCCTAGTAAAGGTTTAAAAAAAAAAAAAGTAAAGCAATCCCTGT
>Ga0136643_10007171_pt1 | contig 16077 bp, 10 predicted proteins | sample TergutLab28metaG_FD_96883 | JGI IMG/M metagenome (GOLD analysis project Ga0136643, IMG submission 96883) | Labiotermes labralis P1 segment gut microbial communities from Petit-Saut dam, French Guiana - Lab288 P1 (version 3) (version 3) | ecosystem: Host-associated > Arthropoda: Insects >... | reverse complement strand
TTTCACTTTTGTCTTTTTTATTATAAAATTATCTTAAAAATGGAACAAAATTCTATCAACCCCCCCGGCAACCCCCCCCCCCACCCCCCCCCCCCCCCCCCCCCCAGTAAAAATTTCTGGGTGCCCGCCTGATAAATTTAAAAACCCCTCCGCCTCAGGCAGTAATGGGAATTTAAAACCCGGCGTCAGTCAAGTCACTAAAAAATACTGCAGCTTATTGGCACAGTGTATTAACCCTTTAAACGCCGGAGTTAAATCCCATCTACCATCTGCTGGCATTATTAGGAGCTCACCATATTCTCCACGTTAGCAGGTTAAGGGTTAAAGTGTGAAGAAATTTCACAATACTCGGGGTGACGTTGACCAAATTCAGTCACCTTGAAGATGCAGGCAGCTCGTCCCTCCGAAACGTCGGTACTGCCTTATTATCCTACATGATTAAGAACTTTAAAAACCATCTTTCTTGCTTGACCCACAGCGAAAACCTGAAAAATCCTTAAAGTTTCTCATGTAACTGGCACTATGTGAGCTGTTAACATGGGCTGGTTGGGTTATGACATGAGTTTTATCATATAATTACTGGTTTATATGCCTATAATAGAGTATTACCACATGGTTGATCGTGGCGGTTTGCAGTCCGTATCCTGTCCTACATTTAACCTCCATGAAAATAAGTTACAAAAATAAGATTCATAGGAACGTAAGACGTCGAAATAATTTATTGGGTTGCTTGCTAATTCCGTAGTATAAAATTATTATATAAAATGTTATGCAATCTGGACTATTGTTTATTTCATAACACGAAATAACGGAGTAATGAAATACATACTTTTAAAATTCTTAATTTGGTTTTGTGGTTATGAAATTTAAAATTGTTGTAGGCGACCGCTTGATAAAAATGATAGTTGATTGTAATAATTTATGAGTCTGGGAGTAATTTAATTTGAATACTGGTATAGTTGTATTTTAGTTGAGTGCAGATCTACACGTATTTTGTAATATTAGGACTTTCTTCCTTCGTATCACCTATACAAAAAAAAAATCTGTGTTGGGTTTATCAGGAAATGGTATTAGCTGGCTTATCATTTTGGTTTAAGAAATTAAACTGACACAGTTGTTTTAATTACACTCGGCATTGTTATATAAATACACTGTACCACTCCAAATTTAATTACTCCCACTTCTTATAATCTATTTTTTTGTGTTATAAAATAAACAGAAATATAGTTTTGGATTTGCTGCCCGAAATTAATTTTCAAATTATTTTCTGACCAGGCCTCCCGCCTTCTAATAAAGGATGAACCAGTAACCGGATCACAGTCGTTGCTTTACAAGGTAGGCTGTATGCACCCTGTATTAATTAGCGCGTTTCATATATAAGTATGTGAAGTATTCCTCCACTTAACGTGATGTAGATTTACATTATTTACATCGTATGTGTCCTACATAACATGCTCACAAAATTCATAAATTCTTGTTGCAGAACTTAAGTGCTAAGATATCTTTTGAAGTCGGGAACTAGCTTCTTTATGTACTCTGAGAAATCCAGTTTGCATCGTGCCTTATGTTATATTTGGGGGAAATGATATTTTACTATACATTAGAAGTTTTCCATTTTTAATGTAAAACCAGTTTGCATCGTACTTTATGTTATATTTGGGGGAAACGATATTTTACTATACATTAGAAGTTTTCCATTTTTAATGTAAAACCAGTTTGCATCGTACTTTATGTTATATTTGGGGGAAACGATATTGTACTATACATTAGAAGTTTTCCATTTTTAATGTAAAAGTTCAGTATTTCAATGGATACTGGTTTTCACTCCCATCTTTGATTTTGGTAGAACTCGCTTCCATTCTTCCTTAATTATTTAATCCTTGTTTTAAAATTAACACAGAGTTCCTTGCTTAACAACTGTTGCATTTTTTATTACAACTTTTGTAAGTTACTCTGTTAGATGTGTTCCCATTGTCTGGGCAGGGCAGAACTAATCAGTCCTACAACTGACTGACAGCATGTTGATTGACATCTTCAGCCATCAGTCCACTGAATTTTACCTCATCTGAGGGACACCAGTGCTTTTTTTTTTGTTACTATTTCCTTCTTGTACAAGGACATTTAAATTTAATTGTCACTGCCCCCTTTAATGTGTTGCAAGTGAAAAGAATGATATTTGAACATTTGAGTAGCATGAAAATGAACATTACATGAAGTAATTTACTCTTCACTCAGTATTCCTAGAGTCATTGAATCGATGACGATTAGATGGGTGGGCAAGAGCGATAATAAATCCTTAGCCTACTAGGTGATAGTTACAAAACCTCAGACGAAGAGACTACAAAACGTGATCTAGCGCACAGGATAATATTAAAATATTTGTTTAAAAATGGGTTTGTAGCAGTGGACTAAATTCTGCTGATTTATTGGGCTTTGAACATGGTAATGGACCTTCGCGTTCTTTAAAACCAGGACAATCATTGACCAGAATGATGCTGTAACCTGAACCAGTGTTTCAGATAGTCACACAGTGTTCAAATATAGTGTCATTCACTGGCCTGGTATGGATGGAATATTGCATTATTTAAATGACACATTGAGTTAATATTACTTGGTAGTAGTTAACAGAAAGGTGTAAGGGCTTTGGTTGTTGGCTTAGATATAATTTATTTCATATTTTTAAAACAATTTAACTTGTGTGGAAATAACGTTATATTTAAATACAGGGTATAACTGTAGGATTAAACCTGTGTATATAATCTGGTACGTGTACGTCAGCACATTAAACACTCTGTTTGCGTCCTTCGATGTAACCATGTGATGTTTACACTACTGACAGAACTACACATGGAAATCATGTCTACCCTGTAACTCGTTTTATTTTTAAATTTTATATACGTAGTACACGAATATATCCTCCTGATATATGTTCAATTAAACAGTAGAATTTATAACAAATTTAGGATTTGTATGTGCGGTATAGTGTATATATATAAATAGGCAAACAAAATAACATTTGTTAATTTTATAAAAAGAATTTATTTAACAAGTGTACTTTTACAGAAAACACTTAATGTAGTTTTCATTTCAAATTTCGCACTAATTATTTTGTGATCCAGTAGTATTTATAGAGCATTAAAAAGTCCATCGTATCCCATGTATGTAGTAGAGATTATAATGATCATGCTGGTTAGTAAACACATTTAACCTTACTTCCTTAAATATAATATAGACCTCTCCTATGCTGAATATTATTCAAGATATTCAATAGGTTTCAGATTTGAAACACAAGAACATGACTCGACCTTTCCATTTATTTATTGTACGTAAAACTACAAACTGCAAATTAAAATATATGAAACGCGCAAATGTAATTCAGTAAAAGTTATGTCATATTATTGCGTACTATATCATAGAACAGTTTCATTCATATTGAGGTATAAACGGGGCCTCAGCGGTATATAATACGTGTAAAATGTACAAATCAATCAACACTGAAGCACGGAACAGCAAGGTTTGTGTCAACTGCACCATGGTAAGTTATTTTTACCGCTGTATTACCAGGATAAAGTAGGATAGATAGTATGTGCATTGACCAATGCCAGTTTCATCTGATTTCTTTCATTGTATGTTGATGTAGCAGATGAGGGATGTTTTGTAGAAGAAGCAACTGACTCGTTAGGTTGGCATCACCCTATAAAAACAGCACGTCAGTCTATGGCCGTCCATCCGTGCAGATGTTAGTTGTGGCCAAGAAGATTGTAATGAAGTTAATTAGGGCTAGAATTTCTTCTGCGACTAAATGTTACGTAAAGGAGGGGTATAGGGGCATGCAAGTAAAGCTCCACACATTTCTGGCACCAGACAAAGGTGAGTGGCCTGCTTCATGCTCTGAGAACTTGGTCCCTGTGGGGAAAGACGTCGTCGTAGCATTGTAGAGGTTATGTGCACTGACGTATAAGACATCATATGATAAGGAAAGTTCGGTGTGGTCAGCAGGGTAAAACAGCGTGCAAGTGTTTGGTAGTTACACGTATTTAATTGTTTAAATTTGCTATTTAACTTGAAACTACACTGCATTCCTTAGTGTGATAACATGTGCTGTGTCAGTGTCAGAATCTTTAAATATGGAATGGAAGGAAATGTGTTTGAAATTATGGAGTTGCTTCCCATTATTTGTGCTATTGCATACTTTGAAGTGTATCATTAAAATATTATCTACTAAATAGTTCATTCATTTGTCGTATGGTAAAGACCACATTCCAAGAATCGGGAAGAGAAAGACTGGGACATTCCTCATAATACAGACATCCTAAATTTAGTATCCCAATAAAAGGAACATAACGTGGAAGCATACAATTGCGCATTTCTGTCTTTAGTCACGGGGACTCTTTTCCTTCCAGGGTGGTCATATTACACCCAAGTCGGGCTCCCCACCTCGGCCGAATTCTGGAGGATGGAATCCACAAGGCCCTCCACCCCGGGAACAGATCCCAGACTTCCCTCCGGTTCAGCCCCTGCACCCAGATGATGATGACAGCGGTGACAGCAGTGACCCAGAGTCTGTCAAAAGACAGAAACTCTAGGACTGTCCTGTAGATGGCAGCATCAGGCGAGGGGGTGAACAGAGTGGGCCACAGAAGCAGCTAAGACAGGGAAATGTTAAAGCCAACCTTAATTTTGCCAATAATTTGTTGTAGAAATAAAGAAAGAAAGAAAAATGTAATGAAATAAGAATACAAACTTCAAAGGAGGAGGGAAGGCAGATTCAAGATGAGGTGTTCTCCAGGAATTTATACATCAGGGAAAATTTCAGCTGATAGATGTTGGCCACAACTTGCTGTAGTGTTTACTGTGTGGTTATGTGACAAGAAATCCCATGATTGTCAGCAGGATTAAAACAATAGTTGGCTTATGCTTGCAACGCTGGGGATCACAAGATGGCAGTCCTTGCACCAACTTCAGTAAATACCATTGCAGTGAAGATGAAAATATTGAGTAGTGCCACCAGACGTAAAACAGGATAACCTTTGTATGCTATTTCCTATTTCTGAGAAAGATACGAGAAGATGAAGATATCATGGAGAAGTGGAAGATAATACGAGTAAATGCATCTTCATGAGAGCTTTTTTTTTTTTATTTTAGTTAAGTTTATGTTGATCTTTCGTAAAACAAATGATTTTTGTCGTACTGAATCCCTGTCAAGCATAAGTCCCATCCAACTGGGCGAGAGGGTCCCTCTTTGGAACTCAAAGTATTCTGGTAATAGCTTAACTGCCGTATTGAGGGAGCAGATACCAATGTTCATGTTGAGCTGCTTGTAAAGTGTATTCTTCATTAACTTGTGTACAGTGATTGTATGAACAAAACAACTGCTATACTTTACATGATAGTTATACTGGTGCCTGTAACTCAAAGGGGAAAAAGGGCAGAACATTTAAACTAAAAATAACTGTTTATTTAAAAAAAACTGAATGGTATCATTGCAATCCATTTTAACATATGAATTGGACAGCCCTTGATATCTGGTAACATTAACTTTAAGTTGTCAATATAAATGACATCCCTCTAGTTACATGGATCAAAAGGTCAAGCATATCTGTCAATTCTTCAGTGAATGTATTGCCAGCTATAAGAATTTTATTATAGGATAAGCCAATCACACCAGTTGGAAAGTGGAATAATTGGAACTTTGTAATTGTGTACATAAATTTCTCATGAAATTATGATTATTTTATAGGAGTATATTGCTATTAACAAATAAAGTAATAAAATGTAATTCTAAAAACTATTTTTTCCGAAACTATTGTTTAAATAAAAGTTTAGTTTGCATCAGAATGAACTTCAGACCTTCTGCAAACGTTGTCAGGAAGGGCACAAGGATTATATAGTGCCAAAATGTAGTGGCAGTGCAGAACAGGGATTCAGCATGACTGTTATCATTTTCTTGGGCCCTATTTATCCAGGAACAAAAGCTGTGATTGTACAGGTGTAATAAATGTGGCAGCATCTTTGTTTTCTTTATTCTCCTTGTGACTTAAATGTGCACATGTGAGTAACATGTCTTAGAGGTTAATTAAAGAACTTAGGATAATTACTAGTAGCAGAGACAAATATAAACATACTCACCAATTAATTGCTTCCTGTCTTCTTCTAACCTTATGAGTCACAATTTTTAGGTTGTCATTTTCAATATAGTAATTCTTATGCAAATGGTAGTCGATTTTTTTAATAAACATAATGTGAAGATAGTACACAGATTAATATAATATTGGTGGTGGTTATGTCACTAGTTCAACGATACGTTTAAAATATTCGGGTGATAAATAAACTGAATCTAAATAAATATATAAATATATATATATCAACAAATCAACTTGCAGAGGAAATCAAGTCTCATGCAATGGCAGTCCAGTGTTTCTGATTGTACGGTTGGAATAAGTAAGTTTGCAGTGTAAGTGCAAATGTTGCATATGCAATGGCGAGGATTAAGCAGCTGAAATGACTGGACATCACTGAGCAAGTGCTGTTAGTATACAATGTGATGACAATGATACGATGGATCAGATATCTCCATTTCTGTTGCTTCCGAGACAGTGGCGACAGAAGAAAAAAATGAAAAGAAGTTTATAGAACAGTGGAAGGAAGAGAGTCTAACATTTTTACATCATTGGTGGTCCAATCATTATCCACAATACTCTGTGAAAAATGTTTTCTTTCTCTTCGATATTTCTTGTTTGCTAGTTAGTACGGGAATAGATTTGATGATAATTTTTTGAAGGAAGTACTTACCTTTGTTAGAGTGTTTGTTCAGTAGTGTGCTAATTCACAGGCAATCTTAATATCGCAGATGTTTAAAATGAGTGGTAATATCCCCAGATGTCAAACGTATTTTGTTTACGTTAATATTTCTGGAATGTTTAGAGTCACATCTGTTCATTTTAGAAACTGTTTGAAAGACATGTAATTGCATAAATCCAGTTAAGGACTGATGACATGAAACTGATTCCTTCTTAAGAAGCTAATAGTTGCTCAGCTGGCTAAGAAATTCTGCACGTCTTATGGAACATGAAGGTTCATTAACGTGTTGACATGAGTCTGGTCCCTGTTCTATGCCAGATGAAATCAGTCTATAGCCCCATTCCCTATCCTATTTCTTTAAGGCACATTTTAATATTATTCTCCCATATATCCAAAGCTCTTCAAAGCAGTTGCCTGTGTATAGGTTTTCTGACCAAAACTTTGTATCCGTTTCTCGTCTTGCCCTTGCCAGTAATAATGCCTTTGGTATCTGTAAATACCAGTAACAGGAATTAAAACATTCCTAATATTCTTCATTTACACATAAGATAAAACTGTTCAATTGCCTTCGCCCATTAAAGACAACGGGTTTTAAATTTTGTTGTTCCTAATTTGTTTGTAGCTTCTTTTAGTTATCACAAATCCCAGGTTTGTTGCAGTCCCACTTTGATTAGAATACCAGAACATTACTCTATAATAATTATAATTTGGTGGATGTAAAGCAGTGGATAACAGTGTATTATCTCTATTAAATTAACTTTATTATTGATATAAATATTTAATGCTGCGCATTTCTGCAGATGTAGTGGGGAGGTCAGTACCATTCAATTTTGCCGTATGTAATAATTATGTGACGGATGTCTTATAGCAAACAGGATTTACTCGAAGAGTTTACAAACAATTTTGGCACTTTGTGTGTCCATAACTCTGGTATACGTACACATAAACATCATTTTTTCTCTTTCAAGTTTATATCAGTAGTGTGAAGAAAATTATTTTGTCACTCGTACTATAATTAAGCATTACAAAGAACAGTGTCCTTGTTAAGCCTTTATATACTTAAAATATATGGCAGTTTTCTCGAGTACTGCACGGAAGGAATTTTATGTCTCGTGCAACCATGTATGGTGAATAATTTTTACAAGAAAATGTAAGAAACTTTATAGAATGCCATGGAATCAAGGTTTATAATATGTTGTTATGCCTATGCATCATTATTGTTACATAAGACATAAATGCATTTTATCTGCAAAGTATGCCATTTTCATCATAATTGTTACCTTAAAATTACATTAATGCCCATTATAGTGTCCACATAGATTTGACTAGCTTCCAGAACACTTTCCGAACTTCACGAAATATATCTGCCTGAAATAAATGATGATATTGCCATGATTTATCACTGTCTTGCATGATAGTGAAGCAAAGTATTATCAAAAATTTTATTGACCTGGAGATCACATATACAGTAATGCCTGTCAGTACAATAGACTCTGAACCAAAAGTTTAATATCCTTTAGTGTTTTGATTTGGAACATTTTTTGTCATACGGCTGGGTGTTTATGCACACTGTCAAGCAATGCAAAATTTTGTTTTTCAGTATATGCAGTGGTCAGGTAACAGTACTTTTTCTTGCACAAGGATATACTAAAAGGCAGACGTACTCCCACTTTGAAATACTATTTCGTTTTCATATAGGATTGTCACCTGTTTGATTTTAGAGGAGTTTCTAGAAACCTAAAAATAATATCTGTTTGGGTTTTAATCAGGATTGTAGAATCTTTACATGTATCTGTGCCATTTTTTATTTATGTAATCTGAAATTTATACGTTTGTATTTCAGTGGAATTTTTAAATTGATTGCAAGATTTATTGACTGCAGTTTCATTTTTGTTCTGTTTATGGGAGCCACCACAACTCTTTCCCCATGAGAGGGGACACAGAATTTTTGTTTTAAAAGTCCATTATTCCTTTCAGTGAGGAAGTTGTTAAACACTTTTCATTTGGGATATAATCATTTTCAATAGGTTTTAGTCTGTGCTGTTTGTTTGGTTTATTTATGTCCCTGTTTTTAAGAATTTTCAATTTTTTTGTATTTTTTCCGAATCTCCAGAACAGGGGCTAGTTGGATGGCTTGCTTCCCTCCTCTCATACCCCTTTGGTGGCACCCTTCATCCCATGCTATGTATAAGTGGCAGATGAATTTGTTCAAAACAAATTATCATTATAACTTACATTGTTTTTCACCACTTCTTTTTCTCTGGATTTCTGAATGAAGCCTCAGAGGAAGTCTCCATACTTGAAAACCTTGTAAGGTAGCAGTCCAATCTACATTTGAACAATGTATGTATGACATATTCCACTATAAAAACGAGCATTAAGTTTTTGTTTTTCCAAACCTGGAACCAATAGTCAGGACATGTCTTTATACTGTACATTTGTTGATTAATTGACTGTCATTCCATAAATAACAGAAATTGGACACTTATGGGAAGCTTACTTTCTTGTCTGTTCAAGGTAATTATCATTATTTCATCTCCAGTTCAGTGAGAATGGAATTAACGTTTTACTAATTATTCTGGCTCCTTTTTATTTGGTTTACATTCTGGGTGTGTAGAAATTTTAAATTACATTTCCTGGATGTAATTGATTTTGTATCAAATCCAAGTTTTGTAGTTACTTGTGTTGTGATCATGGTTCTCATCAGTTACGCTGTTTCATAACTCCAAGTGAAAGTGGAACTGTGGTTTTCATATTTTAATATTTCCCACATACTGTTGTCTAATCCAACAGCCAAACATTAAGCACTTTGAGAAACAAAGAGCCTTCATGTAAACTTGATAGAGGTATATTTTGGTTTTAGTGTATAAAGGAGGAAAGAGAAAAAGGGACAGAGTTAAGAAGTTTAATCACACTTTGTTGGAGACATAATTAACTTGCTTACGTAGCTGTCACTCTTTCTTTTAATTATCTGGATTACTGCGTGGAGTTTCAACTTTAAGTACTCTAAGTAGTTCCGTTTGCTTCTTTGTCTTTCCTCAGGAGATAGCCTACATTGTGCTCACAGTGAAATAATTGATGATTATCATATGCGTTCCCTTGTGAACAGAAACTTGCGAAGGATGACCAACAATGAACTAATTTGGCATCATTGGTACATTTCATTGTAACTGGTTTTATTAACCTTATTTAAAAACACTTTTCCAATGTGCCATTATTGGCGAATTACCAAGCCATGCTCCTTTATAATTATAAATTAAAATTATGATGAACACAATTTTCATGTTTTCCTATTCTTGAGATTATATCTGCCTTATCATCATTGATCAGTGGGCTGATAGTTTTCATAATTGTGACAGTATATTTTATTTTTGGCTTCTGAAATTTATTATTTACACAGACTTTAGCGCTCTAAAAACAAATAACATGCATAAAACAAACATAATTTAACCTTTCTGAGTGGAAATCATTCCACTGCTGGAATGTTTGGACTACATATGATTTATGTTGCAAAGTTAACACAGCATAGAGCTTTTAAGTGAGCCATCCCCATTGTGCTGCATACAATCATAAAGATAGGTTGTGTTTGACTTTGCTCTACCTATCTTTATGACAGCATAGAGCATTCATTGATGCAGTTGTGTATGATTTATTAAAGAACTCTCAGATATTGCACAGTTTACTGCCATTCTATAAAACCATAAGAATTCTTGCTGTATTCAGAGAATTACCCACAGAAATATTCAGTATATGAAGCTTCAAGTCTTCAGGGATATGATGGTGCTACTGTGTCACTTTGTCAGTGGATGGAAACCGTCTAGAATTTAGAAAGATTGTGGTGCCATCAGAAGGTCAGAATTTATGCAGTGAAACAGGGTAGCATTCCAGAACACTTAAATCTTCAGTAACACTGCTGTGAGAACCTCAAATATTGCTTTTACTATGTGATTTGGCCTATCAGGTTGACATGTCAGTAATTCTGTAGGCTTGTTTTTGGAATTTAAATGTAAGCATTTCAAGTCTCAGTCATGCTGCATATTCTCATGACTGAGATTCTTTAATTGTGGCTTTCCTGTCTCTAAAATGTAAAGAGGCCATGATCACCTCTTTCCAAATTTTGTATACCTACTCCTTATTCATGTTTTTTCCCCTACCTCATCTGACACTGTTCACATATAGCCTCTGCAGTACATTCAACCTGTCAAATGTCTTCTTTCAGATCATTCTCTATTTATTATGTCATGTTACATAATACTGAGAGAAAGTATATAGTACTAACTTCTTGTGTGATCTACTGAAACCATGCAGTATCATTTTTAACATGATGTACAATTTATTCATTATGACAAATCATACTAAAATCACTGACATGTAATTAGTGATAGAAATGTGAAACGCACTTGATCTCCTATAAAGCAATGTCTCAAATACAGAAATATAGGTTGGTTCTCTTGTAATGGGTGTTAATTGAAGGACCTGTTTGATGCATATCTTTTCACATCATTCTTTAACATTAATTTTAATCTGCCTGGACCCAAGCTTCATATTACGCAAGCATAGTATGACTTTAAATTTTGGTGCAGATGCACTTCGTTACTATTTCTATAGTAAAACCAACTAGATTCACCAGTGTATCTAGTTGGTTTTACCACATGAATAATATTACGATGCACAGCCCTATGAACGTCAATTTTGCACCTCATCACTATTGTTGCCACGCATTTAATTGCAGTGAAAACGCTCGAAATATGATATGATGAAAGGTTTTTGAAGTCTGCTGTATGAACTGCATTGGGGCTTATAATACAACATATAGGAGTGTTCAGTACTTCTCCATGGAGTGCCCTCATATTCTTTCTTACATTCCTGAGTCATTTATATTTGTATATGTACTTTTGTTCGATATTAACATAGAGCATATACATGAGATTTCTTTCATCTACAAGCATCAGTGTGTAACCTTGTTGCATCATGTTTCTGTACACTAATAAGAAGAATATTGTATAATACACTAGTCAATCCTGCATAATTTGGGACACTCACAGCATTGTTAAATTAATTGTTATAAAAATACTAAGTCAAATGTAGGATGATTTATGACTGATGAGTTCAAAAGACTGGAAGGAAATGATTATGCTTCTGTAATGTAATATCATGGCACACACTGCAGGAGTAAAGGAAGTAATAACATTCAGGTTACCTGACCTTCAGGCTCATATTTGAAGTTTAGATGTCACAAACATGAATGAAAAGGTAATCACCGCCAATGTAAAGACTGTGTCCCCAGATTAGGGTGTTCTTCGAGTTTGCTAAAGCTGTTAAACACTGTGCATACACACAAAACTGTGTTCCATGTGAGCATAATGTAGTGCATATGTTTCATGTTTTAATTTTTTTTTTCTGTATGCAATATTGTATATTTACACTCGCATGTGATTTTGTTTGCATGTTCTTATTCTGTTACTCTCTAATGTGGCATATTAATTTTTAGTAATTTAAAGCATGCTGTTCAAATCTTCCCTTTTCAGTAATGTTACTGTGGTTTTCATACACACCTCACTGTATCATGTCACTCTGTACTGAGTAAATATGGCAAATATTTTCTGTCTGTTGGTAATGGAAAATATTTTGTATTTTTGGGGGGGCATACTTTTCAGATTGCATTGTCACTTCTATCATAGAAGGAAAGTTAAATTTTAAAATTTCACTGTGAACTTTGTAGAACATAAAATTTTCATTTCCTTAGTGCCCTTCAAATAATAATGTTTTATTTTTGTCACATGTACTTATTTAAGAGCATTGTTTCTATAATATCATTAATTTGCTACCATTTGAAAGTACTGATCAAAAGCAGGTAACATTTTGCATGTGGGAAATATAAGTAAAATTTATTGAATTATGGTATCATCCATGTTTATCGTTCATTCATTGGTTGTGTCATTTTGGCACAATTAGTGCCTAAAATTTAGGTTTTGTATCATATGTATTGTGCTTCTCAGGAAAAACAAAAAGGGATAATACATACCTCTGCTTTCAGGATGATGAATCACCTTGACAGAAGTTTTCTTCTGTGAGTATGTGAAGTAGAAGGTGGAGGTTGGCAGCTCAGGTTTTTACAACAGTATACTATGTCAATAAATTTTCTACAGAACTCATGCAGACATTGGCAACATTGATTTACAAATTAAAGAGGCCACTATCAAATGTTGGCACATGTCTCGGTATTGTTTATGTTTAAATTAGACACATTGTGTAAAAGATTATGAAGACAAATAGTCCTATTGCCTCAATAGAACTGTTAGAATAGAAGTGAATACTGAAATGTTTTGAATATGCAATTATAAATATTCATTAAATGTGTAATATTTATTTTACATATTTCTTGTATTTATAAAAGCACTAATTGCAGCTTAAATATATTTGTAGCACTTAGTTGAGAGTGTTTTGAAATGTTCTGAAAAAATGTTAATTTCTTTATCTTGGATTCAGAAACGTTAACCAGAAAAGTATTTGTCATGGTACACACCCAGAACTTGTGAATTGAAAACAAGAAGGAAATAACTTTAATTGTCTGAATGAGTTCTGTAGTAATTGTAATGCTTAATTAATAGTAAGTCACACTATGAAAAAACAGAAACATTATTAAATTTTACCAACCCTTACATCCCCCAAGAATGTATACGATTTTTCAATATCAAATTAATAGATATTCTATACTTATACACTACAATTAAAATAAGATTGCATATACTGTATGTAATTATTTTGTTTCACAACACACTAGTACACAGTTGAATTGTGATGTCAATCGTATTCACAAAGCCATGTTTTACATAAGTATAAGGGATAAATCTCTTGTGCAATTAATTTCGGTAGTTATACCAGTATTTTACTTGAGAAGTGTATTAGTATTAGCATACAAGAGTACACAATGACAAGACGGTACTAAATATGAATAATGACTGTTTCATCAAGCAAAAACCATCCTAGCTTTTAGTTGATTATAACTTTGGTTTATGTATTGTATAATGTGGATGGTTCTAGGGGATTCTATTCTATTCTTGTAGTTTGTACGTAGAATAAAAGAGCGCAGTAGCCTGCTGTATTGCTAACACTGTGAATGCCTTATCATTGTTTCATTTATCATGTCTAGAAGTGATTATTATAAAACATTTTGTTGTCATACCTCTTCATTAAATCTTAATCTCTTGGCATTATATTGTTTTGGATTCTGGATACATTTAATAATTGAGTTATTGCATTATTTACAATATATATCTCATTGAAACATACAAATTTGTTTGTAAAATGTATATCTTTTAGTACAAAGAAACATGTTTGTAGTAGTCATCAAAGTTGGAAAGTGACATGGTAACCATTTGAAAGATGTTAAGGTGATAGTGACATTTAAAAAGCAACAAGAACACATGTGTTTTGTCAGTGCAACTTCCAGCAATTAAATAATGCCAAGAGATTGTTAATTATTAATGTGTCTTGAACCTTCAGTATGGTGGGAATGAATGCTATGACACCTTGTATGTTGAAAGGGGAAACAGTGAAGTGTTCAGTATTGTATTTTTTTGTATAAAAGATGATCCAACAGAGCATTTGAATTGATATGGACAGAGTAAAGGTGCATTACTTAATATTGTTTAAGCACAATTAGCAATTTTCACATGGTGTAATTCTGATGCAGATAAAATTGTGTAGGGATATAACATTTACCATAAATGCTTCATTGTGTTCTGTACGGAATGTGTTTAAGGTATTATGTATTTTTCTTTGCATTATTTTTGGCAGATGACAATACTGCAATATTAATAGAGCATCGTGTACTCAGCGAATTGCATTTACAAAATCATCTTACATCAGAATGTTTGAAAGAGCAATTATTATTACTGAACTCATATTATCCATTGCATAAGTTTAACACTGGGAAATGTGTGTTTCCTTTACATGCAGCTTATCATACAACACTGACACATTAGTTTTAGGTTGATTTGTAAGATACACTTTCAACATGGAGAAAATTCATATACTGGAGTAATGGTTGCTTATTGACAAAAGTCATGGAGCAGACATGTGAAATGTGAAAGCTGCCCTTTGCAAGTACTATGTGTATTTCAAATTAAGTAACATTATTTGTATTGTTTTTGCATCAAATTATATTGGTTAGATGCTGAACCTATGTCATATTTTATCTTGCATTTTCATTATTAACAAATCACCAGCTTTAGTGGTGACTTTTACACATTGTGGTATATATATGAAGACCTTTCTTTCCTTATTAACGAAGATCTAATAAGATGTTAAAATTTTGGGACAAGTTCGCATTTACCATGAGACCATATGAATTTGTTTACTGGGTAAATTAAAGCCTGTGATAATGATACTATAAAACACAGTATCCCAAGCCTAGAGAAAAACACTGAGCCCAGTTTTTGGTTCTGCATGAACTCCAGTATGGGAGATGCAGTTATTCATAGTATTCCATACTCTAGTATACGAATTTGTTTGAGTGTCAGTTGCTACATTGTTCAGGTTTGAGGAAAAAAAGTTGGTGTCCATAGAAAAAAATACTGTATCCACTAAACAAAGCAAGTAATATATTTTCACCGTTTGCACTGCAAAAACTTTGTTAAAAATGGTCTTTTGATATCATGTACAGTATGTGTGTTCACCTAATCCCTACCCCTCAAGTTAGATTGAAAAGAATAAAAGTAATTTGTTTTTGCATTTCATTAATAACTCAGTTTTAGAAATTTTCAGGAGATAAAATTTTTTTTGTAAATGTTTATGAGTGATGACTAGCAAAACTATTTTTAAGGTCTCTAAAAAGTGCAGAAATGCATGTCTCAGTATACGTTACAAACAAGTGAAAAGTAAAATGAGTCCAGGTACAACTGTACAGTGTCTTTTTTCATATTCATGTTCACAGTCGAGGGACTGAAAAATCGACTATATATTGCCTTGGATAAGTCATATGTTTATTAAATTTTTATTATTATTTTGCCAAGATTAGTGTAGTTATATTCAGTCAGTTTTTCAGCCACTCACAAGAGGAGCACGAAAATATACTGTAATGGTTGAATACAATTTTTATTAAGAAAGTGTGATTATTATTGTCAATTCTTTGACAAAACATCTGCAACAGACTTTTTTCTTGTCTTCATGTAAGTTAATATTGACATCTGTATGTATTGTAAAATATGCAGTTTTCAAAATATAATAATGGATGTTGATATGGAGTTTGTTTTTTCTCAGGTCATGTACATT
>Ga0136643_10007169_pt1 | contig 16078 bp, 8 predicted proteins | sample TergutLab28metaG_FD_96883 | JGI IMG/M metagenome (GOLD analysis project Ga0136643, IMG submission 96883) | Labiotermes labralis P1 segment gut microbial communities from Petit-Saut dam, French Guiana - Lab288 P1 (version 3) (version 3) | ecosystem: Host-associated > Arthropoda: Insects >... | reverse complement strand
GGACCCGTTGCGCTGACCACGTGACACCCCTCTATCCGCAAAAGTTGGCACTAACTTGGCCGACCGGCGGCGGCCGCTCTGTCGGTATAGTTCGCGTGCGGACTAAGGCCACGGAGTTTAGTTATATATATATTAAAGAAAAGGTCTTCTAGATAGGAGGTGAAAATAGGAGAGTGCCTGAAGCATTTACAGAGATTATTTTCTGGAGACAAGGAGGGGGAGCCTAGTGGTAGAAATTAAAGTACTGGTTCCTGTGTTTGTAGAAGAACTAGCAGGGATTTTACGGCAGAAGGAATTTGTGGGATCCTAATGATAATTAGGAATATGAAGAGCAGTGGTATGATTGGAATACTAGCCGAAACTTGGAAAATATTTCGTGCTAAAAACGAGGGGATTGAGATTTTGACTAATCTTTGTAATAAACCTAAAAGGGAAGAGAATTCCAGAAGGAATGTCAAGCGGCACTTGTTTATTCTAAAGGCAAGGGAAAATCAGATGATCGTAGCAGTTGTAGAGGGATTTCTTTACTACGTGTACGGGGCAAGGGGTTTTTTTACAGTATTATGGCTGCTGTATTAAGTTATTCAGCAATAAGATTTTGTCGAATTTCCGGACAGGTTTTGTTAAAAACGAGAGAAATGTTGCTAATATTTTTATAATTAAAACCGCAGTAGAGAGATTTTCCAGAAACAAGAGGAGGTGTGTGCAGTAAGATTTGAGACAACTTTCTGTTATGCAAATAGAGAAGCCCTATCGTTTACAATGCGAAAGAAAGGTGTTAGCGAATGCATGGTTGAGTGCGTGAAAATAGAGTATACTGTATATGATACAGTACAGCGTGAAGTGGGGCTGCGATGAAATCACAGATGCCGTACAGGAGAAGACATGTTAAAGAGTCCTTATTTATTTGATGTATTTATGGATGATAACATAGGTCGTATTAGAGAAGAAAATACTAACTTGCCCATACGTTACAATACATAAAACGCTAAGTCTATACGCAACACTTTTAAGGTGATCATGAGAGTCACATGTTTCGGTTGTGTAAAACAGTCATCATCAGGCTTCGTATTTTAGAAGTGGGTGGGTTTCTTGATCAACTTAATAAGGTGTTGTGTATAGACTGATTATTTTATACAGTGCTAGTATCGCTATTGACACAATGGGGATGGCATACCAGATTATTTGCGGATGATTTAACCATAGTATATTTTGCAATAAAAATACTTCGAAAAAGGATTGATCAAATGGTGGGATTTTGAAACAGGTGGAGCTTTAAATGTACGCACAAGCAAATGGTCACGATTTTTAGGAGGAAAAAAGCTAAAGAAGAACGAATGATTAAAATTTATTGTAGATAACTGATTTTCGTAGGCCTGCGTATGAAGTTTCAAAATACACGGAGATGGAAGAAACAAACGTCTAAATGAGAGGAGATGTTGCAAATAAGTATAACGTATTCCTGGAATTATTACTGAGGAGAGAAATTTGAACTTGGTAGAGACAGTACGATAGGTAAGGCGTTATGCCTTGTGGTAAAGTGTATGGGGTAGAAATATAGAGACGGAACAGGATAAACTCATGTGAGTGGCATTGGGAAAATTAAACTTTGAAGGTGACCAAAGTAACTTTGGGGAAGAAAGAGACAAAATTCTTGTGAGATATATCTTGGTCAAACACGTAGGAAAGGGATGTAAACACGGTATGCCAAATTACTCAACTTAGGCTCAACGACATACGAAGAGATAAATTTAGCAAATATGAGAGAAAAAGGGCGCTAGTTTCATACTGGTAAACGAAATGTGTGTGTGTGGGGGGGTGGGAGGGGTATAAATATGCTGCCTTTATGTGAAGTAGAGCATGGGACAGGGTGGTGCAGGTTGAAAATTTGGAAATTGGGGAAGCGGCGAATTGATGAGGGAAAAAAAGGGCATGATGTACCCTATGCAGAGGGGAAAATAATGACATTCACTTGCTTCTAACATTTACGGAAACGCAAAGACGGAGAGAGAAACTTTAAACAGTAAGTGGTTAAAATGTAAATTAGGAGACAACAGATAAATTAATTGTACTAGGTCATAGAACTAAGATATCCAGGAAAATGTTTGTATAAGATTTATGTAAGTGGAAAAAACCTGACGAATTACGTAACACAAGGGGTTGAAGAGAGACCTTAGTTCAGATAACGTTTAGTGTCAAGGAGGTGTAATGCAGAAAATCCGGTGTTAGAAGTCACAGCCTTTTGTAATTTGTTTTCGTTTTTTGAGGTTCAGTGTTTATCTTTTGGAAACTGTTAATGAATTGTTTTCGGAAATCGTAACCGTAATTTGTATTATGAAATTGACAACAGGAAAGAAATCGGGGTTTTCTAAATCTCAGATTGTGCAGACATCGACCGTGGCGTTTTTAGGTACAGCTCTTACTTTCAAGGAAACCTCGAATTAAAACTACAGAGAATGAGTATTTATGAATAGTACTTACGAGTTTTTACTTTGTAATTGGTATTATTAAATACGTATTGTGAAAGGATTCGAGTTTTTTTTTTAATTTCTTAAATTGTATCTGTGTACTGAACACAAACCAAAAGGGGAAAGTGAATCGGAAGAGCATTAGTACAGAGAATGCAACGAAGTACCTATATATCCTGTTAATTGATACATTTGTTAACTGCAGTTGGGTTGACACCCGGTGGCAGTAGTACAGTACACATTTACACACAAACAATACATAGAACAACACAATAACTTTGGTTGGAAGGCTTTCTGGGATTCGAACTTCGAGTGGTCAAACTAAAATTAATTATGAACTAGCCGCATAAAAATTATCGCCTAATTTGGGAGAGTTCGGGCCGTGCCCCGTCAACTGAGGAAAAGGCACGGAAAAATCTCAGTTTAGCCGAAGAGTGCCAGTTGGCACGATGAAAACAGAATATACAGAACAGAACATACATAACTATAAGAATACATAAATATAAAAATAAAAATACATAACTTACAAAATTAAACAAAAGCATGCACAACATGCAACCATAAAAAATGAAAGAATGTGATAAACCAAAAGACCAAATAAGCAGTAAACTTCATACGATCTATTTATCTTCTAATAATGTTAGACACCCTGTTACTGAGACCTTCATTACACTTCACCCAACTACACTTAACTCCACTTCAGTACACTTGTCGACACTTCACTTCCTCTCATTTACACTTTACCCAACTACACTTCACTACCGTCTCATTTGGCTTAAATACATTTAAATTTCCTGTCTCTCCATTTCACCTCACATCATTACACTTCACCTCACTTCATTTCACAGCACTTTTAGATGTTTCGCTACACTTAACTTCCTTTCATTTCACCTCGTTTATAATTATTTCCCTAACTCTGTTTCTAAAAAATCTTAGGTTTACAAGGGGAAGTCCATAACGCTTCTGCAGGTAGTTGGTTCCAGTTTTTAATGGTCCTATTTACAAAGGAATACTTCCCGATATCAGCTCTTTGTTTCCTGTCCCTAATTTTCCGAACATCATATACCCTACTCAGATAGGCCCTCGCAACCTGTCGCCTATAGCTTTCCAAGCCCATTGCCCAGTGTACGCTTTAAAACGTGCGCATAAACGTGGTATCCTACGCTGAGCCAAGGATTCCATTCAGAATCCATCGTATGATATGTAAATAGAGCAGCTTTCTTCTGTACTCGGTCTAACTCATTTATCTGTCCTTCTCTGCATGGATCCCAGCATCCAGACCCATATTCAAGAATTAGGCTAAACTTTTGTATTCCTATTTCCTTTTTTGAGAACGTCCATTACAGAGTGCCTTCCAAGCTTTTTGCGCTGTGTAATTTACTTGGCCCACCCAGTTTAAATCGCTTCGTAAGATTATTCCCAAGTATTCACAACTGCTCGCTTCCGGAATTTTTTGGTCACCAAGAGAGCAACCCAGTGGATTTTTAACCCGAGCTCTCGTAAATCTTATTGCCTTACTTTTACCGGGATTTATTCTCATCCCATTTTCCACCGCCACTTCCCCAAAGGTATCCAGATCTTTCTGCAACTTTTCTGTCGTTTTTATTTGTGATTTTCCTATAAATTTTAAAGTCGTCAGCAAATAGTCTAATACTCGAGTCGATGTTCCTCCAAAATATCATTTACGTACACTAGAAACAGTACTGGGCCCAAAACGCTCCCTTGCGGCACACCTGAGGTTACTTTGACTCCCTTGGATAGTTGCCCTCCTACTCTTACCCTTTTTGTACGACCTACAAGGAATTCTCTTACCAAAACGACTACCGTCGAATCCACGCCCGAGGCCGCGAGTTTCGTAAGCAGCCGATCATGAGGAACTAAGTCGAAAGCCTTGGAAAATTATTATGATCGCATCTGTACCGACCCCCTCGTCCAAAGTGTCCGCTATGTTCTGGCACACCGTGATGAATTTCACATGAGTATCCCGGTCTAAACCCGTGCTGCACCTCGTACAACCTGTCATTCTTATCCCAGAGTTGCCTCGAATACCCTGCTATAACGTGTTCCAGTTGCTTGCAGACCACAGAAGTTAAGCTAATGGGTCTGTAGTTTGATAATGCCGATCGATCATCCCCTTTGTAAATAGGAACCACTGTGGCTATTTTCTAGTCCATTGGGATGGTAGCATTGTTTAATGATTTTTCAAGTAGTCTAGCTAGGTAAGGAGTCATGGCTTCCCCACCCAATTTCATAATTTCGCCAGGAAGTCCATCTGGCCGTGCTGATTTCTTTCTCCCTATTTTTGCAAATCCTTTTCTAATAACTTTAGTGTTAATAATAAAGGTTTCACCCGAGTTGGCTAATTTTATTTCCGGGATGTTACGATCGCAGCAAAAGACGGATGCATAATAGGAATTTAAGATGTCAGCCTTTTCAGTAGTGTCCGTAATGATCGTTCCAGTGTGGTCTTTGATCGCAGGAATAATTTCCCTATCGCCTTTTCACATACCTGTAGAACTCAGACCACCAGTCGCCTTCATTTCGTACTACTGACCGCAAAAAATGAAATTCACACGTACCTTTCTGCTTATTCAGTAACAAATGCACATATTTTCACGGCCTTTGTGCATCGTGTCGGGGAAACACACACAAAGGTTCTTTATGAATTATTGAGCCGAATGAAATGAAATACAATAAATTGTTGGATTGTTTTTTAAGTTCGTAATTTCTGGTAAGGCAGTCATTGCGACTGTGCGTTTCAAGTACGCATCGGACTACGATATACAGTATACGTATCTTTTCCGTAGCATTTATCTCTGTAGCTGAAGCCATCGATGAATTTGCGTTGAACATTAGCATCATTTTTCATAATGTAAGAAAGACTGTGGAGCAACACGCTGAAATTCCAGTAGATTGCTGTCTTTCTTGTGTGTGTGTGGGTGTGTGTGTGTGTGTGTGTGTGTGTGTGTGTGTGCGTGTAGTAAGAAGGTTGTTTTGCTTTCAGTGCTGTTTGTGGCCTTTACGTAACAGCAGTCAGCTTGCGTACCGTAGTAATTGCGCAATGTTTACAAGGTATAAGATGAAGGTAAAGTGAAAGAAGAATGTCGTTAGCAGGTGCGAACACATGTTTTCGGTGTCTGTGTCCAGCTGAGCGATGCTACCGGAATAGCTATGACTTTATTTAGGCAAATTCTTCATTCACCAACACCCACACTGTTAGACGTGAAGGTCACCGCGTTGGGAAACTCGTTTCCAAGATTTGCAAACTGCAGTGTGTTTAAATGGTAGTTCGTGAACACATGTGCTACGATTTGTTTTTCTTTGGTAATGACCACAATTGTATGAAAGTTCATTGTCGAGTGGCCTTCGAATAACGAGGGGCAAATGTCGTCACTTTATAAATAAAATGTAAATCTTTCTGTTCCACTTCTCTTTCTTTTCATTGACCTACTCTTTCCACTGGGTCGAAGGAATTAAATATTTTAATTTACAGATGTATGGGCCGGGATAGCACGGTATGTAAAGTGCCTGTGCTACTGGCTGGACACCAGAGGAATGTTGGTTCAATTCCCTGCATTGGCAGGGTATGTATCTGTTCTCCAAAGCGTCCAGACAGGCTGTGTACCCACTCAGGCTCCTATTCAGTGTGTACAAGTGTTACTATACGGGGATAAACGGCAGGTGCATGAAGCTGACCATCTAGTGCGGAGGTTGAGAATGAATGTAGTTATGCCTTCACTCCGTCATATTTCTTATCGACCATCACGGGTACAACTTAAGTTTGCCTTTACCATTTACAGGAATCATTCTCAGCGGGTGCTCACAGAAATGTTAATGTTCAGTGCTACTGGAATCTTCTACGTTTTTTACTCACAACGAGGGAAACTTGCTTGAAATTATGTGTGCTTTTTCGTTGCCGTGAACGTTTTGGCTTCGACGGTTAAAAATGTGAACCGCTGTATTAGTAATGAGTTGTTTAAATTAGCTTCGCTAATACGACCACTTGATGCGATGCGCCTCAGGAAATAGGCCTATACACTAGTTTTCATGTGTCTGGGACATGTTGTACTGTACATGGCCCCTGAGCACGAGATTGGCTATGAACTGCTAAATGGAAATGTACAGTTTTCCTTACACATGCCGTGCAGGGATGTAGGGGAAGTACAGGTATAGTTCCACTTATTCGTAACCTCGACACTAGATGGAGATGAGTGGTCAGCATCACGCCTTGGCCGCTTTACTCCCAAGGAAACGGCCACCGGTACCCTTTGTATTTCTTGCGTCTGCCGGAGTTTGAATTCCAGGTCATCCAGCCCGCAGCGTAGTCGCTATATCGACTAAGCTACGGCGGCTCGTGACGTCTGGTACGGATAAGTTAAGGGGTAAGGAGCCAGCCGTCTAGACACCGAACGTGTTTTAGCACTGTGAGAGATAAATACATATGAAGTGATAATGAAAGTTTTTTTCCAATCGTAACACTGACGATGTTTCCTGCTATCATAATTGTTGGGTCTCTATGAAAAACGTAATCAGTGACACATTTTACATTTGCCTGCCATCGTATTTGAAGTCGAATGATCACATTACTTCTTTGTGTGTGTTTAAACTATTGAAGTCGGTCCTTCCATGTAGTTGACTCTATACCGTCATTACAGAACATATGAATCACAGGGCCGCTCTTGTTGTCGTTCAGAATGGCTTGTTGTGCGTACGGAATTGTTGTTTTGTATGAGTTCAAAATTTTCCGCATTGTGAAGGTGCTGAGACTCTCTGCTCTTTGGAAGTAAAAAGTTAACATTCACACAATACATCCTTTAAGCAGATTTTGAGCTGATATCGCAAATACTATTTCTTTTGGCTAACCATGGTCATATGCTGACTTTTTAACAAAGTTGTGTCTGTAGGTATAATGCAAGTAACAGTACCAGATATTACGAGGAATATGTTTTGCGTACGCCGGTTCTGTCCGTCCTACGTTGTCGGGTTTCTTCTTTGCAAATAGTGCCTACTTGACACTTATCGATAAAAGTTCTGGAGGTTGCGGACGTAAACACATAGTGACAATATTACTGTGTTTGGGCTTGAGTTCTGACGATATACAACAGTCATGGGGTGTCATAATGCGGGGTTTTCAAATAATGGGTCTTGACCATGTTTATAACAGCGAGCTGGCCTAGACTAGTTGGGCGCTTACGCCAATGTTACGCAGCCTCATATAATGAAAACTAAGTATAAGGATATTACTTGAACATTGGCCTTTATATTTGAGATACTGTCTGCAACGTTTCGGAGACAAGCCATATGTCTGTATTCAGGAACTTGAATACGTAGTCTCTGCTCTCCACTACGTCACGAGGCCCACTTTAGACTGTATGAGTTAAGTGGGATACGCTGAAATATAAACTGTATTCAGAGCTGGACAAACCCAGTTTTATACTTGTCCGTGACGAGCGAAAAATCAAGACCGGTGAGTGGAAAAGTCTGTGACTTGCAATTCACAGAATAAGACCCAACAGATGCACGTATGTAGAATGTGTCTATCACATGTTATTCATTACTGACATGTTTCGATCTTCGTCGCGATCATCATCAAGGTAATTTTCAAGATTACAAGGAGTCCAAACAAACTTTTAAAATGCATAAATGAACCGCTCAGTATGACAAAGCATGTCTGAAATGTCAGCTTATTAACTACGAAAATCTGATAAAATATATTTTATCAGACTTGGTTAGTTTTGTGAGATTTTAGTAGTTAACAAGCTCGCATTCAATGACTATTTAGGAAGTCTGAGATGTACTTTATAGCACTGAGTGGTTCGCTTATGCATTTTAACAGTACAGTTGGACTCCTTGTAACCTTGCAAATTATCATGATAATGATCGCGATGGCGGCTGAAACATGTCGGTAATGAATAACGTGTGATAAACACATTTTGCCTGCGTGTATCTGTTGGTCGTATTGTGTGAACTGAAATAACCGTTTAATGCACAGATATGGAACTTATTAAATTCTGTGACTTCGTCAACGCTATCCCCCGCCCCGTTCCCCTCAGATCGCGAACAATAAATCTGTGACTGGTACATCAGTCCCGTTGGTAGCCCTACAGTGATGCGTTTGAACACCGAGATGTAGGCTCGAGATTAGACTGAATTACAATTAAATTTCTTGGACAGGTGCTGCTTCTCGTGTAGAAAGAATTGTCAGGCGAGTAGAATTTTATTCTGACTGGTGAACTGAGACAAAATTTCAAGTCCTTTGTTTGTCCCAACTAATGCACACAAATTATTTTAATTGTTAAACTGTTAAAACATTTAAAAGTATAATATTTGCTCCAACATGTTTCGGTTTACATAAACCATCATCAGGGAGCTACAGCCTGCGCTTTGCCAAAGTTACAACATTGATTGTAATATAAAGTCGTCGTTGAAGTATTCACTATTATGGCTGCATATTTCGTTCAGTCCTGTTGTGCGTGCGTATTACGCACTATGCACCTCACAGTGAATAATGCACACGCACAACAGGACTGAACGAGATATGCAGCCGTAATACTGAACATGTCAACGGCGACTTGTTTGTTGCAATCAGTATTGTAACAGTGGCAAAGCGCAGGCTGTAGCTCCCTGATGATGGTTTATGTAAACCGAAACACGTTGGAGCAAATATTATACTTTTAAATATTTTAACAGTTTAACAATTAAAATAATTTGTATGCATTAGTTGGGACAAACAAAGGACTTGATATTATTAATGCACGGAACAACCATGAAGATGAGACAGAATTTGTTTACCCCTGGCTGTATTTAGTTATATCATTAGGCTTGTGTGTTTGTGTTTTTACATGTATATACAGGGAGTTTCAGGAAGAATCTGCCATACTTCGAGAGAGCGTTCCTTACGTTAATCTATGTCAGTGCATTCAAACATACCAACTTCCGAAGTTGAACGGTTACGGGGATAACGAAGCAAGGACAATGTGGCCTTCTTGCGGTTTCGCGTACTTTACCCGTTAACGTGGTTCGTTATGCGTGCACTGCGCAGGTTTGTTCATGAACCAATAGCCAAACGAAGTTGTTACGTAAAGTGCTTGGAACCATGGGGAGGATTCTTACGATATTAGTACGAGCTTTTCTTGCGTAATTAATGTCGCCATGTCACTGAGATATTAATTACATGTTAAATACAGGTGTTATCATTACAAAAGCTACAGATTCCACCTTGTTTCAATATGTATTTGGTAAACAATAAATGTATAGCATAGCTTGTTTTTTTGAAACTTATCTCGCCATTTTCTCCATACCTTTCAACTTCCGGTATAGATTTTTTGTTTATATCGATGCAATTTTACCTAAGGAACGTTCTTCCGAAGTATGTCACCTTGCTGTGGACACGCCCTTTATATGCTGCGTACTAACTTTATGTCACGTCCATTTCTTACGATGGTCAGTTTTGTGCATCGCGCGGGTATGTACATTAGTACTGGGTTTTCTACGCCGTCGTTGCATGCACGCGTGCGAATTCCACACCAAACAATGTTTGTGCATTTTGTTTACCGAGGGACCTTGACAGCCTGTATAGCGTGGGTGGTACAACAAGAAATGCGAATGTGGGGCATTGGATGGAACTGTAACTATAGACGATACTGCGCCTTAGTTTACATGCATGAGCGGTGCCATTTATTGATGCTGCATGTTGCGCAACGAATTATTGAGCAAGGTAACGACATATTTTTTAGCGTTCTACATTTTGACTGGAAAACATTGCTGGGTGGTGATATGGCCTTGTGTTTTCCAGTTTCTTTAGCGGTAAGTGCAAGATCAATAGAGAAGAGACAGAATTTAAAGTGCCATAGAAAACTCAAGAGCCTGGTCTTGTAAATATACCTCCGTTGCTGGAACTGAAGCGCCTGGCTGTCTCTGACGTCAGACAGGTTACTTTTTGGTCTTTACTTTCGGATTTCTAGAATGCGGAATTGTACTGGCTGTCCAGTGGAGAGAGCAAGTTGATTTGTCATTAGTAGGATATTGCTTGTATAATATTTCTTGTCTAGTGTATTTAATATAATTGTAGAAGAACACAATAACGTGTTTTTAAGTTTAGTTTTACGAGATACTGGCTTCCGCCGCGGCGTAGCTGAGGCCTTTTCTTGTTTGGGATGTTATGGGGCGTATGTTGGTAGCTGGTTACTGACGTTTCGGTACGACCTCTCTGTCTCATTGTCAGAGGTCAAATTGTTGGACCCTTAGAGGTGGGACTTGTAGGTTGTTCCCAGACATCAGGTACCAGCTACAAGCTCACCCCGCATTAACACCACAGAAGAGCGAAGGCTGTAATTTTGAACTTTAAGTGCCTCATTGGTGTAACAGAAGTCTGTAACCTTAGGCACTGGTCCGATAAACGTAGTAGTTGCATAACCTGCTATAGTGTGATACCTGCAGTGGGATTTGCATCGCAACGATGCATTTATGTCGTCAGTAAACGTCGTCATTGTAGTATACAGACTGGCAGGCCATATGTACTGTACGAGTAGTAAGGAGGTTAAACTGGACGGACATTTATTTCTGCTTTCCCGATATGCCTGAGTTCCAAATTTGTGTTCCGAACTATAGGCGCTATATTTACATGAAGGCGAAGCGAAGATGTGGAGTAAATTTCCTGTATAAAGTTCAATGATTTGGAGCTTTGTTGTGAAAAGCGTTTCCGATTATCTTGTATAAACCGAACCGTATGGTAGTCACAGATGAGCTGTATGCATTATAGGTCATCAAAAGATTTCTTCAAAACGGGTCGCAGTAAGATATAATTCTGCGGTAGGCAACAGAATATTTAAATATGTACGAAGTTATAAACTTCGAACTTTTTGGTGTTGAAATGTGGGCAGATGTCAGTTTTCGAACTCATTTCTCTTATCTTCACCATTCTATCTGTGTTGTCCCCCGGGTAAGTTTGTTTAAATATCGAAATCGTCCCACGTGATTTATTTCGTATACGTGTATTAGGATATTGTTGGTCACCTATACAAATTTTCGCGTTCTGTGGAACCCGAAATTTCATTGTCTCTTTGAAAAGTTTGCTCACTGCGCATTGTCCTGAGTGTATGGCTGTTGTCCACATTCTAGCACGCTGGTACCGTAGGATCCTTAAGATAAATTTTATTGTTATCCTCGTATGTATGCGTAGGTCACTCAAGTGGTTGCTTTTTTTTTTTTTTAATTTTAATGACTACAAATTTGTGAACCTGTTCGATCTTCCGTGCAACAATACAGTCCGCACAGATCTCGTTGTTGTCCTTGATTTGAACATCCAAATAATGCTTGGTGGAAGAGTACAAATTATGAAACTTGTCCTATATTACTGTCTTACAGCTGTCAATGTTTTACGCGCCGATGTCAAATTCCTACAATCTCCGTAGTTTATATGAAGAACCATTCAATTACATCATAGTTACACGATTCCTCTCATCCTACATACTAATGTTCCGCTGAAACTTTGCCTACTTCAGGTGTGACTTTTGGTAGGTAATATTAGATCGTATGCCATTTTATGATGCACTGTGCTTATTTATTTAAACTTCCAAACATATACCCATTAAATTAGTGTAAGAGTCACAGCGAATTTTAAGAGTTGTATTTTTTTCCCAGATACTTTTTTGTGTTTTATTTCAGTGTAACAGGTGTTAGCTTGTGTGTTGATATTCCAGATTCCTGGAGATAAGATTAAGTGGCATATTATTTAGTATCTTATACCGGAAGTCACACCTGTAGAGATGGTAAATTTTTGCCGAAACATGTAGGGTGAGAGGAACTATGTAAATAAGAAGGTTGCTTTAATTAGACAAATTCTTGAGATTAACCCCCTGATCAAAGAAATACAGCGGTGAATATGTCGTCTGGAATGTTACCCTAGATCTGTTATTCCCGTAGGATAGGAGACAAGTTTCACATCCACACCAAACAAGTTTAAGAAATCACGCTAACAAGTTTACACCATTAGACAGGCGAAGAAAGGATAAAGGTTTCCGAAATCAAAGCAAACAAGCAATTAGTCTGCGTACCATTTATTTATGAATGTAGTTTTTATTGGTTTATCGTACTTTCATTCCCACTTGTTTGGAAACTTCGCCGTATAATGAAGATTTTATTAGGCGTCTTTTATTTTACCTGTCAAATATTGTTTTTCATTTCCTGCCGCTACTCCGCATGCGTGAACTGTTGGCTGAATGGGCTGTATTAATACAGTAAGCGAGTCGACAGGAAGTGACAAGCGATATTTTTGAAGCAAAATAATGACCCCACATTTCGAATATAGTCTTGTGGAGCTACCGTGCGCTCGCATTCTTTGATGGAGTAAATGGGACAAGATATCGCTCTGGAATTAAGAAAAGTTGAAAATTATTGCCCACTGTTATCAAGGAGTAACACTTATCACCGAGAGATTGGATCATATCGGACATAAGTTTGTCATGGTTAAATCGATCCAGGTAAAATTGGCGGCGATCATCACTGTGTATGTAGACAAAATAGATTAACTGTAACCCTACTGAATTGTGCTGAGCGAGAACCTGGTGTTACCCATGCACTAATTCATGTAGAGAACCAACCACAACTCAGTAAATAAAACAAAATGCAATAAAAATTAACTTAGTTGTCCATTAATTTCAAGTATTAACCCGAACTTGCTTATCGTCTAAGGCTTCACATGGTCCTTCTATAGCCAATAAGCTCACTGTGGATCGAAACATATTACTTTAATAAACATCAGAACTTAGTTTTGTTGACGGTTATATTTTATATAGTTAGAAAATATTAACATGCATAGCAGTGGGCCATATCGGTTTCAACAGAAGTAGCAGTGGTACAACTCGGCCATGAGCAGCACCTACAGTAGAACGCACTCAACCTACAGCAACAGTCCTGAAAGGCAGGAACGTCGTTAAAGGGCTAGACCTTCTGCCGAGAAGGCAGTATGGGGACGATCATGCTGTGGTTGTTGTGCACAGTATTTTCAGATTTATGATTTTATGGCAGTACAGTAGAAAGTTACGCGTGGACCTGAAGATTTCCGTTATCCGCTTTTTTCTTCTAGCGCGTATCTTCCTTCAAGACGTTTTAAATTCTGCATCTTGTTTCAGGACTACATTGCTTTAAAACTGGTTTAAAGAGTCTGAACATTGCTGCTGTGCCTATCAATCGCCTACATCTGGCGAGACAACTGGCTGGCAATAACTTGTCAGGAATATCCAGTAATGAAACTGACGTACCTGGAACGCCGCGTTTCAGATTTCCCGTATGGTAGTGCACTGTCTTAGGTGGCACTTCACACTAAGTTAATTTTTATATTTATTGTGTTAAGTAAAGGTAAAACATTAAAATTGCCGTTTTGTGTGTGTGTGTGTGTGTGTGTGTGTGTGTGTGTGAGTGACCTACACTGTAGGCGCCTGGAATCCTTCCAAATGCATGCGAGGATGGTGATTCTCAGAATAGGCCAAGGCTTACACCCGGGCCCTTTCTCATTCACATTTTGTCATCATTTAAATCTATGTCATCTTTTTGTTGAGGTAGGGTAGCTTCTATGGAAACGGCGAGAAACGATGGGGATTGGTTTAGATTGTGGTCTCCAAAGCTGAGCGTGATTATTTTTCAAATTACGGATTTATAAACATAGATCTGCGTTGATAATCTAAAGTTTTAATTGCTTCGCTTCGTAATATAACCATATTTATGCCCATAACATTGCATCGAATAATGAAACAACTGGTTTATTTTTTTTAATCTTATGATACATCCCGTTGTGTTTACGGCACAATCTAAAACACAGTGGCACCAGTCCAACACATCTCTCTAATGATGAAACAAATCGCTTTGTTTTACTACATAGCTACATGTTTCGGCTTATAAGGAACACATCTTCGTGTTGTGTAAAAGTGTAAAGAGTAGTATATTACAAAACTTTGAAGTTACGGCAGTTTGTTTTTTCAATAAAAAGTTGTGCTCGACTGAACTACCATTATTTTGAAATTGATTTATGTTTTTGTTAGAAGAACATAAGCAAATTTTACGAGCATCCATATTAGTAGTAGCCAATAGGATGTGTTATTTACATATTCTCATAAAATGTGAGACACTTGGGATACGGATAGTTATGACAATTAAGGCGATCGTGAACGAAGAAATTAGGAGATAAGGAAAGAAAAATAGGAAGATGCTATGGAAGACAGAAAGATATAGGGAAAGAATGAAGGAAAATGAAGGGAAACAAGGAAAGGAACCAAGAAGGAAAAAAAGCAAGCAAGCAGGAACGAAAGATGGAAAAAAAAATGGCGAAGATGGAAATGAAAGAAAAGAAAGAGAAATGAGCAGAGAAATATTGACTACAAAACGTATAAAAAATTGAGTGCTTGTTGAGATGTGAAGTTTATTTACCCCCGAACCTATGTTTGTTATGTGAACTATCAACGATAAAGGTTTTACGTAACAGGACTGTGATACTTGCCCGTGGCCTCATAAGGTAATGCTCCGTAGGCGAAGTCTCTTTCGTCACTGTCACCAAAAGAAAAAACAAAGACGAGATCAAGGAGCGGAGGCTGCAGAAATCTGGGACTCATCTGTATCTTATTAACCATTTCAAAAACACGAGTCTCGCCACAGAGCTCGTATTGTGATGGATCTGTACACCACACTTCATTCCCGAAGGGATGCGCAAAATATTGCCGTGTTCGGCGGATTGCTAGCCTTTGAGTTGTATCTTTCTCAATTGTTTTTACAAGTAAGAACGATCTGATTCTTCGTCTTAAGGATTTTAAACAAGAGTGGGCTTTTTATGGGCACTTGACGCCGAGGCTGATATAAAGTTTCACAGTTGCTTTATTTGGGCACAAAACGGTGATGAGTGGTCAGCGTGTCTAGTAAGTAAATGGGGAACTGCGCATAGTCGAAGAAAATCTGTTGCATGTATTATAGCGTCATGTGTATGGAAAATTATTATGAACAGTAAGAAGGTAATAAGTTGGAATGAAACAGTCGTAGCCTATTTGAAGTTAGCATACCGACATTTGCCCGAATAGGCTAAGGAAAACCACGAAAACCTCAACAATCGATACCCTGGCCGAGGTTCGAAGTGTGTACTTCTGAGCTCAAGGCTAAAATGTTGATACATTCAGAAGGAACTCATCCGAGTAGTCTTTGTACGAGTATATTAGAATATTTTCACATTCCGAGGCCGCGTGCGCGAGTGTTAAAGAAATAAAACACCTCACCTGGTGCTTACGGACCGTTATTAAAGCAAAACGAAACGCCAAGTGATAAGTGCGAGGAATGCGATTTGAATTGTGTGCCCCTAACGCATTCTGATCAATAGATCTGCCCCCCTCTAACGACGTTCCCGAAGACTACGTACACGAAATCGTTGCGTTCAAAACTAGTCGATGCGTACAAAGCGTAGCTGTATGTGCAGTGCTGAATAAACTGTTGTGTGGGAAATGGATTATTGGTCGACGTTTCGACTGTGGACGTCAGAACAAAATGGCCTCTTTATGCATGCGCGTGTTTGTAGGTAACGAGGGACGCTATTGTGTGCTATCGTAACTAGTAAAAGTCGCACATGTGTGTGT